>Ga0181580_10000016_pt1 | contig 85003 bp, 87 predicted proteins | sample 071ome_23_FD_132413 | JGI IMG/M metagenome (GOLD analysis project Ga0181580, IMG submission 132413) | Coastal salt marsh microbial communities from the Groves Creek Marsh, Skidaway Island, Georgia - 071403BT metaG (megahit assembly) | ecosystem: Environmental > Aquatic > Marine > Intertidal... | reverse complement strand
TCACCGTGGAATAATGCTCAAACGGTCTCTGCGCAAGGCTGTCAGCATTGTTGGCGGACTGTTACTTCTGCTGTTCATTTCCCTGCTGCTGGTTTCAAGAAATCAGGCTCTGGAGCTGGTTTATCATCCGAGAGAGGCCAGGTCAGCGCTGGACCGTACGCCAGCTGATTTTGGCCTGGATTATGCTGATGTTCTAGTGCAATCGGCAGATGGCAACAGCCTTTATGGCTGGTATATCCCTTCAAGAAACGGTGCCGCAGTGGTCCTGCAGCACGGCTATAAATCAGACCGCAGCGAGCTACTGGAAGAAGCCGAGATGCTGGCTCGCCATGGATATGGTGTTTTATTGAGCTCAGTCAGGGCGCATGACCTGAACAGTGGCGAGCTTATCAGCTTCGGGCTGCATGAAATGCCGGATCTAGATGCCTGGTTCAACTTTCTTGCCCAGCAGGATGATATAAATCCGCAGCGCATTGGGCTGCTGGGAAATTCACTGGGGGGTACGATAGCTGTCCAGTATGCCGCCGGGCATGAGCAGGTTCGGGCTTTGGTTCTACACAGCGCTTTTTCATCCATGCGCGATACGATCGACACCAGTATTCGGTATTACACCGGTTTACCGGCCTTTCCTTTTGCCAGCCTGATCCGCTTTTGGGCCGAGCGAGAGGTCAAGGGCAGTATCGATGACATTGATGCGACGCGCTGGATTGGGCAGTTGGACTCACGACCGGTGCTGATTCTGCACAGTACCAGTGATATTGTGATTTCAGAACAAAGCGGCGATTTATTATATGCTTCGGCGAGACAGCCCAAAGAAATATGGCTGACTGATGGGGTAGATCATGCCAGCTTTGATACCCAGCGCAGCCTTGATTTTGAAAGCCGGGTACTTGAGTTTTTTGATCGCTATTTGTTGGGATTCAACTGAATCAGGGTTTTTTGTTTTTGCCGGTTCGTAATGAGCGCAGGCTTTTACTGAGTAGCCTGAGATGTTCTTTAAGTTCCGCATTGCGATGTTGCGCGACGCCCATCGCCAGTACGTCAATAACCACCAGATGAGCTATGCGTGAGGAAACCGGGGCAAACTCCAAGTGGTTTTCTTCCATATTGATGTGGATAGGCAAATCGCAAAGATCATCCAGGGGGGTATTTTCAGGCACCAGCCCGATAACGGTCGCTCCGGCCTCCCGGGCCAGTTTAACGCTTTGAATCAGCGCCTTGGTTCGCCCGGTTTGCGAAATGGCAACCACCACATCGGAATCATTCAGGGAAATGGCCGACATGTGCTGGATATGTGGATCGGTATAAGCGGCTGCGGAAACCTGCAATCGAAAAAATTTATGCTGGGCATCTATAGCTACTGAGCCGGAGGCGCCAAAGCCATAAAATTCCACACGACCAGCGGAGATCAAAGCCTTGATGGCCTTTTCCAATGCACGGGTATCGATTTCATCACGGACACTAATCAGCGAGCCAATGGTGGTATCAAAGACTTTTTTATTGACGTCGGCGATCGAGTCCTTAGGGCTGACTCGGAATTGGGAGAAACTGCCGCTACTTCCAATGTGCTGGGCCAATTGCAGCTTGAAGGCCTGAAAACCGTCGAAGCCCATTGCACGGCAAAAGCGAATAACGGTAGGTTCACTCACCTCGGCATGATTTGCCAGATCAATAATCCGCATGCTGATAACCTGACCCGGATCAGATAACACAAATTCGGCGACCTTTCGTTCCGACTTGCGCAACTTATCCAGGTTCAGCGTCAATTTTCTGATCAGGTTGCCTTTTTCCATAGTCAAGCATTGCTTCCGGAGCTCAGATCGAAAAAGTAATACAGATTAGATGCTTAGGCAATTAAAGTAGGAATTTTTCTACGTGGGAGCGGCTTTTTTTAGTCACAATGAAACTGCTGCCCTTACTCCTTTTCAAAAGAAGAAAGCAAGGTTAAGAGCATTCCATGCCCTTACGGGCAAGCACTACAAGCGTGAAGCGGTTTAGTCAGCAGCAGCCGGCTGTACGTTTTCTGCTTGAGGGCCTTTCTGACCCTGGGTCACATTCATGGTGACCTTTTGTCCTTCATATAAGGTACGTCTACCTTCCCCGCTAATGGCGCTGTAGTGAACAAAAACATCTTTGCCACCAGCTTGTTCAATAAAACCAAAGCCCTTTTCATCATTGAACCACTTAACGGTACCTTCAACTTGCTCAGACATATTTCTCTTTTCTCTCTTAACATTACCAATTGCTTGGTATATTTCTTGTTGCTAACACCTAAAGGCACTAGCCTAAATCAAAGTCTCACAGTGTCATTAGAACTGCCTGATCCATGGAAACTTCTGGCCAACCCGGTCAGCAAAAGCATGCTGAACAGCTTGGATTGCGATTGATAGTAGCAAGTTTTTTTACAATTGCATACGAGAACAGGATGCCGATTGAAAATATTTTAAAACGGGAGATTTTGCTAAAATACGCGCGATGGATATTACACACATACTTGAACCCCTCAATGATGCACAACGTCAGGCAGTTACCGCAGATGCCGCCAACCTGCTGGTACTGGCTGGCGCTGGCAGTGGAAAAACCCGCGTGTTGGTTCATCGCATTGCTTGGCTAATAGCCACTGAGGGAATCTCGCCTCACAGTTTGCTTGCGGTCACCTTTACCAACAAGGCTGCTAATGAGATGCGACTGCGTATCGAAGAGCTTCTGCAGGGGCCTGTCGGCGGCATGTGGGTTGGCACTTTTCACGGGCTTGCCCATCGCCTATTACGAGCTCACTGGCAGGAAGCCGGCTTACCGGAAAAGTTCCAGATTCTGGATGCAGATGATCAGCTGCGCCTGATCAAGCGAGTTCACAAACTGCTGGACATTGATGAAAGCCGATGGCCGGCCAGGCAATGCCAGTGGTTTATTAATGAACAGAAAGATGAGGGCCTGCGTGCGGCCAGCATAGAAAGTTACGGAGATGAATTTATCAGCAAGATGCTGAAGGTTTACAGTGCCTACGAAGAAGCCTGTGAACGTGGCGGCATGGTGGATTTCGGCGAGCTACTGCTGCGTTCACATGAACTGTGGTTAAAGAACCCCAAACTGCTGGCTCATTACCAGGCGCGGTTTAAACATATCCTGGTAGACGAATTTCAGGATACCAATGCCATTCAATATGCCTGGCTAAGAATGCTGGCTGGCTCGCGCGCTGAGGTGACGGCTGTGGGCGATGATGATCAGTCTATCTATGGCTGGCGTGGAGCCCGGATTGAAAATATCCAGCACTTTTCCCAAGATTTCAGTGGCACAGACATTGTGCGTCTTGAACAAAATTACCGCTCTAGTGGCAATATTCTGAAAGCAGCCAACACGCTGATTGCCAATAATCAGGGCCGGCTGGGCAAGGAGCTATGGACTGAAGACAAGGAAGGAGAGGCAATATCTGTCTATTCGGCCTATAACGAACAGGACGAGGCCCGTTTCATCTGTGCCCAGCTTGAGCAGTGGTCCCAGAAGGGCAACAAGATCAGTGAAGCAGCCATTTTGTACCGCTCAAATGCCCAGTCACGCGAACTGGAAGAAGCCCTGTTACGGCTTGGCATGCCCTATCGTATCTACGGGGGCTTTCGTTTCTATGAGAGACAGGAAATTCGCAATGCCATGGCCTATCTTAGGCTGGTCGCCAGTCGCGATGATGATGCCGCCATGGAGCGCGTTATCAATACGCCTGTGCGAGGCATTGGCAACAAGACAATAGATGGGCTGCGCAGTATCGCCCGAAAAGAAAATTTTTCGCTTTGGCAGGCTGCCGTGAAAGCACTTAGTGATAGCCTGTTGCCGCCTCGTGCCCTGATGAGTCTTGACGGGTTCATGAATCTCATTAATGAACTGGATGATTTTGCCCAGGGCAGGGATCTTCATGAGCTCTGTGAGCAGATGATCCAGCGCAGCGGTTTGCCCAAACATTATGAAAAAGAAGGCGGTGAAAAAGCCAAAATCCGGCAGGAAAACCTGGATGAACTGATCAATGCGGCTAAAGCATTTACCCTGGAAGAGCTGGATGATGCCGATGAAGGATCCATCAGAGAGGTGCTGGCGGGCTTTATTGATAAAGCAGCGCTGGATGCCGGAGATACCCAGGCTGGTACCGGTGAAGATGCTGTACAGTTGATGACCCTGCATTCGGCAAAAGGCCTGGAGTTTCCCCTGGTGTTTATTGCTGGCCTGGAAGAAGGCCTGTTTCCGCATCAGATGTCGATGGACTCCCAGTCGGGCCTGGAAGAAGAACGCCGGCTTTGTTACGTCGGTATTACGCGGGCCATGCAAAAGCTGTATTTAAGCCATGCTGAATCCAGGCGCCTGCACGGGGAGGAAAGCCTCACCCGGCCCTCCCGCTTTCTCACTGAGCTGCCACAGGAGCTGTTGGAAGAAGTGCGCTTACAGGGCAGAATAAGCCGTAGCACCTATTTCCAGGACTACGGCAAAAGAGCGCATAAAAGTGAAGAGCATGCTACTATCGCGGGTTCTTCGGCTCAGCAGGATGGCGTCTTCCTGAATCTGGGACAGCGCGTCAGGCACCCGAAGTTTGGCGAAGGTGTTGTGCTGAATTGCGAAGGCAAAGGGAAAAATGCCAGGGTACAGATAAATTTTGATGATGTTGGTGGCAAATGGCTGGTCATGTCATATGCCAGGCTGGAAGCTATCTAACAAGCTAAAACAAAGGCCGCTTGGAGCGAGAGAAAATGAAAACAAGAACCATTAAAAACACGCTGATGCTGGGCTTGATGTCCGCGGCATTGCTGGCTTGTGGTGGAGACGATATGAATTCGGGCAGCACGGCGCAGAGCGCTGCTGAACCGCAACAAACTTATGAGTGGAAACTGGTAACCACCTGGCCTAAAAACTTTCCGGGTATTGGCATGGTTTCCGAGACTTTTGCCGACATGGTCGAGGAGCTCTCGGAAGGACGCATGAGGATCCGGGTCTACGGAGCAGGCGAACTGGTGCCGGCTTTGGAAGTGTTTGATGCAGTTAGTGCGGGGACGGCGGAAGTAGGTCATGGCACGGCGTATTACTGGAAAGGCAAAGCGCCTGAAACCCAGTTTTTTTCTGCGCTGCCTTTCGGCATGAATGGTGAAGAAATGGAGAGCTGGCTTACCTATGGTGGGGGCATGGCGCTCTGGGAAGAATTGTATGAACCCTTTAACCTGATTCCAATGCAGGGAGGCAATACCGGTGTGCAGATGGGCGGATGGTTCAATAAGGAAATCAACAGCCTGGAAGATTTCAGGGGCCTGAAAATGCGTATGCCTGGCCTGGGAGGTGAGGTTCTGCAGCGTGTTGGTGGCGTCCCGGTCAATCTTGCAGCTGGTGAAATTTATACTTCACTGCAAACCGGCGTGATTGATGCAACCGAGTTTGTTGCGCCTTTAAACGATCTCGCACTGGGCTTTTATGATATTGCCGATTACTACTACTATCCTGGCTGGCACGAGCCGGGCACCATACTGGAATTTATGTTCAATAAGGAAATTTTTGAGGCCTTGCCGGCAGATTTGCAACTAATTATCCGCACAGCAGTAGAAGCGGCGAGCTCGCGCATGAGCATTGAAGCAATCGCAACAAATACCACAGCCCTGGAGACTCTGGTTGAAGAGCATAATGTCACACTTCGCCAATTTCCCGATGACCTAACAGCCGAGCTGTATCGAGTTTCTCAGGACATTATCAATGAGCTGGGGCAAAGCAGCGACATTGGGCGGCGTATTCTGGCCTCGTATCGTGACTTTGAATCCAGAGTCACGGTTTATCAGGATATCTCCATCGAAGCCTATAACAGAATCAGGGCCCAGCAACGACAATAAGGGCTTCCCGAGCTGTCCCTCTAGAGCGTGGGTTATTGTTAGCGGTTTTCCTTGGGGATGGCTCTGGTGCGGCCATTGCCGTCAATGGCTACAAAAATAAAGGTGCCTTCTGCCACCTTGGTCCATTCCTCACCTTTGACGACATGGCTCACCCAGGCTTCAACGAAAACCCGGATTGAACTGCGGCCAACGCCAATGATCTTGGTATAGCAGCTAACAAGGGAGCCGATACAGATTGGCGAGAGGAACGAAATACTTTCAATAGCCACGGTTGCCACCTTTCCTTTAGCGACCTTCGAGCAGGCCAGGTGAGCAGCCATGTCCATCTGGCTGGCCAGCCAGCCACCATGGATGTCGCCATCCTGATTGGTGTCTGAAGGAAGGGCAATGGTCTGGATCGCAAGTTCTCCCTCTGGATGCGGGTTGGGGTCCAGGTCCAGGCTGTCGTTATCTGTGCTCATGTTGAAACCTTAAAGAATGGATGGTAGCCAGGTTGTCAGTCCTGGCCAGATGGCCAGTAGAATCAGCATGAAAACCTGAATCAAAATAAATGGCACGGCGCCCTTATAGATATCTTTAGTCAGGATCTCATCGGGCGCAGCTCCACGCAAATAAAACAGGGCAAACCCAAAAGGCGGAGTCAGGAAGGAAGTCTGCAAGTTTACTGCCAACATAATACCCAGCCATATAGGGTCAAAACCCATAGCCAGCAGGATAGGTCCAACAATGGGCACTACCATGTAAGTAATTTCGATGAAGTCCAGAATGAATCCCAGAAGAAAAACAACCAGCATAACCAGCAGCACCGCCATGGTAGCCCCGCCAGGCAAGCTCTGGAACAGTTCCTCGACCAGAATATCGCCAGAGAATCCACGAAAAACCAGAGAGAAAATACCCGCGCCAATCAGAATCATGTAAACCATGGAGCTGACCTTTGCGGTTGAAACAGAGACTTCTTTGAATATGCTTAGGCTGAACTGCTTTTTCGCCAGAGCAAGCAAAATTGCACCAAAACCACCCACGCCTGCTGCTTCAGTAGGCGTGGCCAGCCCGAACAGGATGGAACCGAGAACGGCAACAATCAGCAAGAGAGGAGGCAGTAGTCCTTTTAAGAGCTGTTTCGATAGGCTGCTGTTTTGGATAATGGCATCAATATCTTCTTGTTTTGCCGGCGGGGCATGATCGGGTTTGAGAAATGCGATGCCCAGCATGTAAAGGGAATAAAGCAAAACCAGAATCAAGCCCGGTACGATGGCGCCGGTAAATAAATCTCCTACAGAGACTGTTTGTGTGGAGAAAATGCCCATATCAATCTGGGCCTGTTGATAGGCCGTGGACATGACATCACCCAGCAAGACCAGGGCGATGGAAGGCGGAATGATCTGGCCGAGGGTGCCAGTGGCACAAATGGTTCCCGTTGCCAGTGAGGCCTTGTAGCCGGCTTTCAACATGGTGGGGAGGGATAATACGCTCATGGTCACCACCGTGGCGCCAACGATTCCGGTGCTGGCAGCCAACAGCATCCCGACGATAATGACGGACAGGCCAAGTCCGCCGCGCATGCGTCCAAAGAGCAGCGACATTCCTCGTAAAAGGTCTTCAGCAATTCGTGATTTCTCCAGCATGATGCCCATAAAAACAAACATGGGCACGGCCAGCAGCGTGGTATTGGTGATCACGCCGGCATAGATACGATTGGGGACGGCCGTTAAGAATGACGCATCAAAGGTGCCGCTTAGAATGCCGATCCCGGCAAAAGCCAAAGATGTCCCGGCCAGAGAAAAAGCTACCGGGTATCCCGCCAATAGAACCAGGCAGATACATATGAACAGCACAAAAGGCATCACTTCCATCATAGTGTGCCGAGGTCCTCGTCTTCCATTTCCACAGCAGTACTGGCAGGGTCAAGCAAGAAATGCAGATTCCTTAAAAGCTCGGTCAGCCCCTGAACGATGAGGATGACACACATCGCGAGAATACTGGTTTTGAGCAAATAAACAAAAGGCAGGCCATTGGCTTCCGGGGAGTCTTCACGAATGGCCCAGGAAGACATGACATAGTCCCAGCAACTCAGGAATATAAAAACAGAAACCGGCAGCAGCAGAAAAGCAGCACCAAGCAGATTGACCCAGGCCTTGTATTTCGCCGAGGCCGGGCCATAAATGATATCAACTCGAACATGGGCATTGTGCTTGAGCGTGAAACCGGCGGTGAAAAACACCAGCAGCGCATTGACATAAAGCACGGATTCCTGAATAGCAATGGAGCCGGTGTTAAAGACATAGCGGGTAATGACCACATAACAGGTAATCAGAACGAGCAGCACGGCAAAATAGGCGAAAGTCTTGCCCAGCAGTTCTGAAACATGATCAAGAACACGTATTGTATGTGCCAGTTTATTCATGAAAACAGCTCGCTTTATCTAACCCGGCAGCAGGTGAAATTAAGCACAAACCCCGCACTCAAAGAAAAGCGAAGAATAGCATAAAAGCAGATGGAATCGCCGCTAAATAAGCAGCAGGCGCAGGCTAAGCCAGATCAGGGCAGCAAATACCAGGACTGTCAACAAAGCCATGAATGAAGCCAGCAATATTTTGCCGCGAGTGAGAAGCCGCTGCCAGAAGCGCTCCCCCGGAGCAAGCGCAAGCGGCCGGTTCTGGAACAACTCCGTTGCCGCCAGCAGTAGCATGCCCCAGAGCGAAACAACAATCGCTGGCTCCAGCAGATCCAATGCCAATCCGGAAGAAGCGATCAGGCAGTAGCTTGTCAGCAGCAGGGCAAACAGCGTAAGAACAATCAGCGGAAGCTTAAGCGGCCTTAAGAGGTGTGAACTACGGTACAAAAAAAGCAGCAGTTTCTGCAAAAGGGTTTCCGCGGGAGTGGTTAGATGTGAACCGTCAACAAGTCACATTCAATACCGTGTGCAACCCCGGTTGAGGTCGAGCCAAAAATCAGCTCCCAACCATGACGGCCATGGTTGCCCATGATAATCAGATCAGCCTTGATCTCACTGGCCAGCTCCTTGATCTCCCGGGCAGGTTGACCCAGCGTTGTATGCAGGCGATTTTCGGGAATACCGATATTAGCCCCCATTTCCAGCAGCGATTTGCGCGCCTGCTCGGCGGCTTCCTGATGCAAACCATCAACATCAATGCTGGAAACTTCGATGGCATATCCGACGGCAATCGGCTCAATTACATGGACCATGCTTAACTGGGCATCGTTGGCCTTGGCAAGGTGACGTGCTTTGTCAAGGATAATGGCTGAATCCTGTGAGAGATCCACGGCGACGAGAATATTTTTATAAAGGCTCATTGCTTGCTCCCTTGGCTAGCTGAGGCATCGGCTGATGCCCTAGTGTATTAATTAGACTTGAGGACTACAAGCAGCAACTTGATACAGATCAACAGCACAAATTTGATACCATGGCGGCAGGGAGGATTCCATTGACGACAAAACCAAAATCTGTGTTTTTACAGTTACCGGCCGGCAAAGACGGCGAAGGTCAGCAGGTGCTGGAACAGCTCGAGGCCTGCACGCTCGATAAAGAGGGCTATTACGAAATACAAAATTCGCCTCTTTTTGTCAGAAATCTTGCCAAGGGTGATGTGATCGCTATTGGCTCTCAGGCGCAGGATACATATACGCTGATTCAGCGCAGCGGCAATCTGGCGATTCGTGTCTTCAGTAAAAACAAGCTGGACGAACTGGAGCTTGTACTGACTCCGGAAGTGGAAAAACTTGATGGCAGTCTCGACCTTCAAACACCAAGAGCCCTGAGTTATTCGCTGCACGTTAACCTTGGTTTCGCGGTTATCGAAGCACTTTTTGATAACGTGATGGCCTCGTTTACGGGCACAGTCTGGTATTATGGCAACGTGTATGACCCGCGAGACGGGCTTACCCCGCTTAACTGGTGGGACAGTTTTATCAATCAGGTTTAATAAGAGAGCAAGATGCTTATAGTCATATCGCCAGCCAAAACGCTGGACTATCAGAGTCAGGTGCCCAGCAGCAAGTTCACGCAACCCGATTTGCTCAGGGATTCGGAAAAGCTGATTAAAAAATTACGTGAACTCAATGCTGACGATATAGCGGAGCTGATGCATGTCAGCAGTAAAATTGCCGAATTGAATTTTGCCCGTTACCTGAACTGGGACAAGCGGTTCACGCCAGATAATGCCAGGCAGGCAATCTATGCATTCAAGGGAGATGTCTACACAGGGCTCGAAGCAGAGCAGTTTTCAGCAGCTGATTTGAATTTTGCCCAGAAGCATCTGCGTATACTATCCGGTCTTTATGGCGTATTGAGGCCGCTTGACCTGATGCAAGCCTACCGGCTGGAAATGGGGACTCCTTTAAAGAACAATCGCGGGGACAATTTGTATGATTACTGGTCTGCACAGGTCAGTGAGCTGATTCAGCAGGCGCTGGAAGCCCAGCGCGACAAATGGCTGGTAAACCTGGCATCCAATGAATACTTTAAAGTTTTAGACCAGAGCAGGATTCAGGCAAAAATCCTCACCCCGGTTTTTAAAGATTACAAGAATGGCCAGTACAAGATGATCAGCTTCTTCGCTAAAAAAGCACGCGGCCGAATGGCCGCATATATAATTCGTAACAAAATCAAGACGCCAGCAGAATTACAGAAGTTTAATGTGGACGCTTATCGTTACAGTGCCAAAGACTCGGATGAAAACACAATGGTTTTTTTGCGCAAGGCGCACTAAAGACCAAGGTGTCCAAGAGTCTCTAGAATTTCCAGTGTTATTCTTGCAGCTTTGGGGTGTTTTTCCTCCAGTTCTTCAAGCAGTTCCTCTGTAACATCCCGGATATTGCCGTTCGCTGGTTGGGGCCCTTCCCAACTGTCGAGTTGAGACTGTAACTGGGCCAGCAACAAGTCCTGTTGTGGACTGGTGTCATCGCCTGCAAGCCGCTCATGCAAATCTGAAATCAAGCCTTCAATTTTTTCTCTCGGCATTCGTATACTCCTCAAGTTAAGCTGTTCTCAGCATAGTCTGTTGCAAGCCCCTAAGGCAATATCGGAACTTGCGTCTGGTCAAAATAGGGTTAATTGGCTTTCTTGAAAGGCAGGAGTTCTTCAGCATACTGCTGATACTGATCCATGTGTTGCTTCTCTTCTTGTAGAAAATGATGAATAGCAGCGCTGAACTCAGGGTGTGAAACCCAGTGGTTAGAATAGGTAAACACGGGCTCGAAACCGCGCTGGATCTTATGCTCTCCCTGGGCGCCGGAATCAAAGCGCCCAAACCCATGGGCGATGCAATAATCCAGACCCTGGTAATAACAGGTTTCAAAATGTAAAAATTGCCATTCTTCATCGCAGCCCCAATAGCGCCCATAAAGTGTGGATGCATCTTTGAAAAACAGTGCGCCAGCCAGATAGCGTGTAGATTTTTTTGCCAGAACAAGCAGCAGTTGTTGCGGCATCAGACGGCCAAGCTCGAGAAAAAAAGGCAGGTTAAGATAAGCGCTTCGACCACGTACCAGATAAGTGTTTTGATAAAAACGGTAAAAATGCTGCCAGTGCTCTGCGCTGATATCCGCACCCTCAAGCCACTCAAAACTTATGTCATTTTGTGCGACCGAGCGACGTTCTTTTTTGATGTTTTTGCGCTTTCTGGAATTGAAGCTCTCAAGGAAACCGGCAAAATCCTTATAGCCTTTATTAAACCATTGATATTGGCAGCCGGTTCGTTGCTGCAGGCCTTCTTGTTCCAGCAGATCCGAACAGGTTTTTTCTGGAAACAGGATATGCCAGCTTGAGGCCTGTATCTGCTGGCCCAGTTCTTTTACTGAATTGACGATGAAAGCCAGCAGGGCATGCTCATCCTGACCCTGGGCCAGGCAGATTCTGGGGCCAACTGCCGGGGTAAAGGGCACGGCACTCAAGAGCTTGGGATAATAATTCAGGCCATGTCGATGATAGGCATCTGCCCAGGACCAGTCGAAAACATACTCCCCCATGGAGTGGCTTTTTACATACAGTGGCGCAAGAGCTACCAGCTTATGGTCTACATCACTGACCACAAGGTGTTTGCTTTGCCAGCCGTTGCGGTAGTTTGCGCAGCCACTAAGCTCCAGGCTCAGCAAAAATTCGTGCTGCAAAAAAGGGTAAGAGCTGTTTACCAGAGCATTCCATTCGGTGGCGGAAATATCCGCAATGCTGTCTAGAAAGCTGCTTACATAGGGATCGCTCATGATGAACAAGTATTTATTGAAACAGTAATTTGAGTTATGGTGCGATGAGAATTCATTCCTTGACCCCGAGTGTACTACAAGAAACCTAAGCATGAGCAAAGCAAGGGAAAAAATCCTGAACAACGCTGAAAAAGTATCCGTACATGGCGGTCACAGTGGCCAATTTTGTCAGCATGCCCACGATAGTCTTGAAGACATTGTAAAGGCTTATATTAAGCAGGGTTTTAGCTGGGTAGGAATTACAGAACATGTGCCACCAGCTTCCGATCTTATGCGATACCCTGATGAAGTTGAGGCAGGCCTGTCAGCGGATTTTTTGCAGAATCGATTCAGCGAGTATTTTCAGCTGGGGAGAAGTCTGCAGGCAAAATATGCAAAGGAAATTGAATTGCTGCTGGCATTTGAAATAGAGTTTTATCCGGGAGCCGTAGAACATGTGCAGGGTCTGATCGCCACCCATCAGCCAGATTATCTGGTTGGCTCTTTACATCACGTAGGGAGCATAGGCATTGATTACAGTGCAGAACTTTATGAGCAGGCCCTGCAGAATGCTGGTAGCAAAAACCAGCTTTATTGCGAATATTTCGATGCACAGTTCGCCATGATGGAAACTTTTTGTCCGGCGGTAGTTGCGCATTTTGATCTGATTCGCATTTATGACAAGGATTATTTACGCACGCTCAAGGATGCAGAAGTGATGGCGCGGGTGGAGCGCAACCTGGACTTTGTTGCAGACAATAAGCTGATCCTGGATTTTAACTTGCGCGGATTTGACAAGGCGCTTGAGCAATACCCGTCATTGACGATATTAAAACGAGCCCTGGATAAAAACATCGCCATTGTGCCGGGTGATGATTCTCACGGGCTTGCTTCGGTGGGCAGAAATTACGATCAGGGCCTGAGTGTGTTGCAAAACCTTGGAGCCTCGCTCGCTTGGAAAAAGCCGGCACTGATGGATTACTCAAGCTCCTGAACTTCAAACAAGATAATCAATGACAGTGGCCAGGAAAATTATCAGGCCGACATAGTTATTATTCAAAAAAGCTTTGAAACAGTTATCAGCCTGCCGGTTCCAGGTCAGAGTGTGCTGATAAAGAAACATCAGGCCAGCCAGTACAAGACCCAGTTCAAAAACCGAACCCAGACCAAAATGATTGGCGCTCAGGGCGAGCGTAATCAGGAAAAATATCTGTAAAAAAGCAATGACGAAGACATCCGCTTCGGCAAATAAAATGGCCGTGGATTTTATGCCTAACTTCAGATCATCCTCGCGGTCAACCATGGCATATTGCGTATCGTAGGCGACGGTCCACAACAGGTTGGCGATATACAGTAGCCAGGCCTGTACTGGCAGTGCATTAGTTTGAGCCGTAAAGGCCATCAGCCCTCCCCAGGAAAATGCCGCCCCCAATACAAGCTGGGGCATGTGGGTATAGCGCTTCATAAAGGGATAAGCCAGGGCAATGGCCAGCGCGGCAAAAGCCATCAAAATGGTGAACAGGTTGGTCAGCAGCACCAGCAGGAAGGCCAGCAAACACAGGCCAGCACATAGCCACAGCGCTTCTGCGGGTCTGATTTCGCCAGTGGCCAGAGGTCGCTCGCGGGTCCTGGCAACCTTGCCGTCAAAATTGCGGTCAGCATAGTCATTAATACAGCAGCCAGCAGAGCGCATCAGCAGACAGCCAAGGGTGAAAATGATGACCAGCTTAATTTCCGGCCTGCCTTCTCCGGCAACCCACAGGCACCAGAGAGTAGGCCACAGCACAAGAAAAGTGCCAATGGGTTTGTGCATGCGTGTCAGCCGCCAGTAGGGGGGCAGTTTTGCCGCAAAAACGGGAAAGCGCACTTGTGCCTGTTGCCAGAGCCTGGATTGCCATAGCAACAGGCGTTCACGGTATTTGTTGAGTTGAGATGAAAGCAAGAGTAAACCTTATTGATACTGACTTGCGATTATAGACAGACTTAACAGAGCATTGAATATAAGAATGCGCGCTGTTTAAATAGTTTGCCTGAGAGCCTTCTACATTGAGCCTGAAAATGATGAAAATAAAATTGCACTGGCAGATTCTGATAGCAATTGTGCTGGCCTTTATTTGCGGACGACTCACTGGCACAGAAATGAACATAGCCGGGGTCAGTTTTTATGCCATCTATGATTTTATCGGTAGCCTCTTTCTCAATGCCCTGCGCATGATTATCGTGCCGCTGATCATGGCCTCTATCATTTGTGGAATTGCCAATATTGGCGGTCGCAGTGACTTGGGGCGGCTGGGCGGTATGACGCTGGCTTACTATGCTATGACCAGCACCCTGGCCATTCTGGTCGGGCTTTTGTTCATTAACCTGATATCGCCTGGCATTATAGATGGGGCTCCTGCCGGGGCGCAGCTTAACCTGAGCATTGACAATAATGCCGCTGCATCGGCACTGGCAAGCGTCGAGGGACGCGGTGGCAGCGATATAGCAGCAATTTTTTTACGCATGATTCCAACCAATGTGGTGGCCGCCGCCGCTGAAGGACAAATGCTGGGACTGATTTTCTTTTCCCTGGTGTTTGGCTATTTCATGATGCAGATTCCACATCGGCAGGGAGAAGTGCTGCTGGATTTCTGGCAGGGGGTATCAGAAACCATGATGCGAATCACCATGTGGATCATGCGCTTTGCTCCATTCGGGGTGTTCGGCCTGATTGCGGCGACGGCTGCCGAGACAGGTTTTGCTGCATTTCGGCCGATGCTGGTTTTTTTCCTGACGGTGGTGCTGGCTCTGACAGCGCACATGCTGATAGTGCTGCCCCTGTTGCTGAAATATCTTGGCGGCGTCAGCCCGCTGGCACATTTGCGGGCCATGGCACCAGCTGTTCTGACGGCTTTTTCAACATCATCATCATCAGCCACCTTACCGTTGACCATGGAATGTGTGGAGAAAAAAGCCGGGGTATCTGAGAAAACCACCAGCTTTGTATTACCTCTGGGCGCAACCGTGAACATGGATGGCACAGCCCTGTATGAATGTGTTGCTGCTATTTTTCTGGCGCAGGCCTACGGTCTGGAACTCAGCTTTGCCACGCAATTTACCGTGGTGCTGATAGCCTTGCTAACGTCGATAGGTGTAGCCGGTATTCCAGCAGCCAGCCTGGTGGCCATAGCCGTTATTTTGCCAGCTATCGGTTTGCCCGTGGAAGCAATAGGTTTGCTAATGGTGACAGATAGAGTACTGGATATGTATCGCACGGCTGTTAACATATTCAGTGATTCCTGTGGTGCTGTCATTATCGCCAAGCGCCAGGGTGAGCTTGGCATACTGGGATCCTGAATACTGACTAAACGTTCCCGTATTGCTGCTTAACTGAAAGCCAGCGGTCTATCAGCGGGGTGATGCGAGCTGGTGAGTGCTGCCTAATGTGTCCAGCCCAGTTTTTTATCTGCTCCTGTAGATGAGCATCGCGACGCAAGTCTGCCAGCTTGTAGTTCATTAGACCGGTTTGTCGCGTACCCAGTACTTCTCCGGGCCCTCTTATTTCCAGATCTTTCTGAGCGATAAAAAAGCCGTCATGACTTTGACGCATGATGCTCAGACGTTGCTGGCTTAACTCGGAAAGCGGCTGGTGATAGAGCAGAAGGCAATGGCTTTCTGCACTGCCGCGACCGACACGACCGCGGAGCTGATGTAACTGTGCCAGCCCCAGACGCTCAGGGTTTTCTATCACCATCAGGGAAGCATTGGGAACATCAACACCCACTTCTATCACCGTTGTTGCAACCAGTAAATTCAACTCTCCTCGCTTGAAGGCATTCATGATGAGACTTTTGTCGGCAGCCTTCATGCGGCCGTGTATCAGGCCAACCTTGAGCGAGCTTAACTTTTCTTCTAGCAGAGCATGAGTTGCTTCAGCCGCCTGGCACTGTAGAACATCAGATTCTTCGATCAAAGTACATACCCAGTAGGCCTGACGCCCGTCAGCACAGGCCTGGCGAATTCTTTCTATGACCTGCTCACGACGACTGTCTGCAATCAGAACCGTATTAACCGGGGTGCGCCCGGGGGGCAGTTCATCAATGATGGAGTAGTCCAGGTCAGCATAGGCGCTCATCATCAAGGTGCGCGGGATGGGCGTGGCGGTCATGATTAGCTGATGAGGTGTCTGTCCGCCACCCTGCCCTTTTTCCAGCAGTGCCAGCCGTTGATGGACACCAAAACGGTGTTGCTCATCCACGATCATCAAGCCCAATTGCTTGAATTGCACGTCTTCCTGAAACAGGGCGTGCGTACCGACAACTAGTTGTGCCTGAGCGGAGGCAATGGCAGCTAGGGCGGCCTGACGTTTCTTGCCTTTGATCTTGCCGCTTAAAAAGCAAATTTCCAGCCCGCTGCCTTCAAGCAGTGTTGAAAAATTGATGTAATGCTGCTCGGCAAGAATTTCTGTCGGCGCCATGATAGCGACCTGGAAATTATTTTCAGCACTTTGCAAGGCGGCCATCAGGGCAACCATGGTTTTGCCAGAACCGACATCACCCTGGATCAATCTTAGCATGGGAACATCGCTTGAAAGATCTTGACTGACATCGGCGAAAGCCTGTTGTTGGCCACGAGTTAGCGTAAAAGGAAGCCTGCTGATTAACTCAGGGACCAGGCTGATACTGGAAGCCAAATTAGGCGCCCGCTCCTTTCTGGCCTGATCCCGAAGTCGTCTTAGGCAAAGATAATGGGCAAGCAACTCTTCGAAAGCCAGACGTTGCTGGTAAGGGTGCATGCCGCTTTCCAGCAATTCGATGTCTGTATCATGTGGCGGCCGATGAATAAAGATTAATGCCTCCGCGAGTGGCACTGCCTTTAACTCGCTTAATAATTCATTAGGTAACAATTCTTCCAGTGAGCCCGGATTATTTTTTAATAAAGCCAGCGCCTGATCAATTATGTTTCGCAAGCGGCTTTGTTGCATGCCTTCAGTAGCAGGATAGATTGGGGTCAGATAAGCAGCGTTCGGCAGAGTGTCCCCGGCCTGTAAAATTTTGTATTCCGGATGATAAAGTTCTACGCCGCTGCGCCCCCAACGCGCTTCGCCAAAACATCGCAGGCGTTTCCCTTCAGTCAGGGTTTTTTGCTGTGCAGCACTGAAGTGAAAAAACCGTAGGCTAGCAATGCCGCTGTTGTCCTGGATTTTTACCAGTAAGCTTCTACGGCGTCCGAAAACAATGGCGCTACCCAGAATGTGGCCTTCAATGACTAGATCGCGGCCAGGCTGTAGCGCGGCTATGGGGCATATACGGGTGCGGTCCTGATACCGAAAAGGCAAATGAAATACCAGGTCGAGAACGTTAAAAAGATTCAGCTTGTGTAATTTATTTTCTAGGGCGGGGCCAACCCCCTTTAGCGCTGTTAAAGGCAGATGCTGTAAGTTTTTAGAAAAAGTGCCTGAATGCTGAGATGCCATGCTTTTATTTTATGGACTTTTACGGAATGGTGCTAATAATCATCATAAGCTTTCGAGCCGTGACCCGGCACATGACATGCGGTAGAATCTGCGGAGGCCAGAAATTTATGCAGCTTAGTCGCGCTAAGGAACAGGTCTGACTCTTACATGCATTTTCATCGTCGATTACAACTGCAGAAAACTGTAGCAAATGTTTACAGTCAAAGGCCTCTGTGCTTCAGGCTTTATTTAGACCTTCGGCTAACACCTCATTAGCCCCTCATGTCTGCTTCCGCAAAACTGCTATTAATTGACAGCGACCCCAACCTGATAGACACAGGGAAGCAGTCTTTAGAGCAACATGGTTTCCAGGTGTATGTAGCCAGCACTAGCCAACGGGGGCTGGCCATGTTATAGGAGCTGGAATTTGACCTGCTGGTGCTGGACATCAACCTGGCGGATAGTAGCGGACTTGAAATACTCGCCTTCATCAACAAACATGCCATACCAAGTGCAGTCATCGTGGTCAGCTCATCCACAGAGTTTGAAGTTGTCAGCAAAGCTTTTCGTTTTGGCGCCTTCGATTATTTACAAAAACCATTTGTCTTTAATGATCTCTTAAACACGATTGAAAAAGCTCTCAGCAAGTATGAAATTGAAAAGGGTTTTTTATCGCTGAGAAAAAAACTTGAACGTTCAGAACGCCTGCACCGCTTTATGGTGGAAAGCTCACCCGATATAATTTTTATCGTGGATAGACAGGGGCACTTTGTGTTTGCCAATAAGAGAGCCGAGGAAGTACTGGGTTACAGTAAGAATGAATTAATAGGTGAGCACTATTCCAGAATTGTCGAGCCATCCTGCCTTGAACAGGCGACTTACTGTTTTCAGGAGCGTAGAGAGGGAGCCCGAGCGACCCGTGAAGAAGAAATCTGGTTACGCTGCAAACAGAGCGATGATCAGGAGGACAACAGAAAAAACAAAATTGCCATAGAGCTGAACTCGACCGGGGTCTATGAACATGACGACAAAAAAGCTGGCGAAAGAAATTTCTCAGGGGCCTATGTTGTTGCAAGAGATATCACCGAGCGACTCGCCTCGGAAAAGCTTATTCACTATCAAGCGTACCATGATCTCCTGACAGGTCTGCCAAACAGAGCCTTATTCATGGACCGACTGAAAAATGCTATCAAGGTGGCTCATCGTGAAAAACATGAGCTGGCCATCATGTTTCTTGATTTGGATCGCTTCAAGATTGTTAATGACAGTCTGGGCCACTCAGTTGGCGACAGACTGCTCAAGCTGGTGGGAGAGCGCCTGGGCACCTGCCTGCGGGAAAGCGATACACTGGCGCGATTGGGAGGAGATGAGTTTATCGTCTTGCTTCACAATATAGAAAGTGCGGAAGATGCACGCACTGTTGCAGGTAAAATTGTTGGTGCCGTCAAGGCGCCTTTTTATATTGATGACTATGAGTTACATATTACAGCAAGTATTGGCATTTCTGTTTATCCGGAGGATGGAGACAACGCTGAAACCTTGATCAAGCATTCGGATGTAGCAATGTATTACACCAAGGATCAGGGGAAGGATAATTTTCACCGCTACCGATATAACATGAGCGTTAAAAACAATCTTTTGCTGAGTACGGAAAATGAAATTCGAAATGGCCTGAAGCAAAAGCAGTTTGAAGTTTTTTTTCAGCCGCAAATAAATATTGATACCGGCGATGTTGTCGGACTCGAAGCCCTGTTACGCTGGAATCATCCCAGACAGGGCTTACTGTCACCTTCTCACTTTCTGAAAATTGCCGAGGAATCTTCTCTGATTTGTGAACTGGGAGACTGGGTACTTGGTGAAGTGTTAATGCATATGCGTGATTGGCAACAGGCGGGCATTCATTTGCCGCGGGTTGCGATAAATTATTCTGCCAAGGAAATAGAACAAAAGGATTTTGTCGATAACATCATCCATGCCCTGAAAAAACATGAGCTGCCCCTGCAGGCTTTCGAAATAGAGGTCACCGAAAGTGTCCTGATACATGATATGGATAACACCATCAATAAAATGAAACAGTTGCACGAAGCCGGCATTCATATTGCCATTGATGATTTTGGCACAGGATACTCTTCACTGAGTCTTTTGCAAAAACTGCCAATAAACCGTCTCAAAATTGATCGCAGTTTTATTCAGGATATGGAAGAAGAAACAGACCGGTCTATCATCGAGGCGATTGCACATATGTCTCGGGGGCTGGGTCTGGAAATGGTTGCTGAAGGCGTTGAGCAGGAATATCAGCTGCGTTATTTGCAGCAGTTGAAATGCCCGGTAGTACAGGGTTATGTGTTCAGTCAGGGAGTGCCGGCAGATGAAGTCAGGAAGTTTATTCAGTCTACCAGGCAGCTCTTAGAGCAGCATAAGCTCAGTTCTTGATGCGGCTAACCTTGCTGACGGTCCGGATAACACGCACGCGTTTCATAACCCGGGCCAGATGAATGCGGTTACGAACGTTGACCGTAAGATTAACGATACTGAACTGTGCATCACGATCAGCCGTACTGATTTTTTCAATGTTTGCTTCACAGGCAGTCACGGTATTTGCCAGTGTGGCAATCATGCCGCGCTGATGCTCAAGCTCGATACGTAGCTCAACCGGGAACTCTCCTTCCACGCCCGGATCCCAGCGAAGCGCCAGGTGTTTTTTCGGGTCATTGAGAATTTCCGCCACATTGTTGCAACTTTCAACATGCACGATCATGCCGCGTCCGGAAGAAACGTAACCGACAATCGGGTCGCCGGGAATCGGATGGCAACATTTGGCGAATGACATTACCATGCCTTCGTTGCCATGAATTGCCAGGGCAATATCTTTTTCACCGGGTGAGGGGCGAGAACTGTCTTCTTCAGGCAATAAACGGCGGGCTACTATGTAGGCCATGCGGTTGCCGAGACCGATATCTTCCAGCAAGTCATCCAGCACATCAAAATCAGTTTCTTCCAACAGGCCGCCGACTTTGTCTTTGGGAAGATTTGACAGGTTATAACCAAATCCAGCGAGCGTTTTGTTGAGCAGTCGACGTCCCAGCGTAATGGCTTCAGAGCGACGCTGATTTTTCAGATAGTGTCGAATATTACTGCGAGCCTTGCCGGAAACAACAAAATTAAGCCAGGCCGGATTTGGATGCGCTCCCGAAGCGATAATCTCCACGGTCTGACCACTTTGCAGCGGCTGGCTCAGAGGGGCCAGCTGCCGATTGATGCGGCAGGCAACACAGGCATTGCCAACGTCCGTATGCACCGCATAGGCAAAATCGACAGCAGTAGAGCCCGAGGGTAGTTCGAGAATAGCCCCCTTGGGGGTAAAGACATAAATTTCATCCGGGAAAAGATCGGTTTTAACGTGTTCGATAAATTCTTGTGAATTTCCGGCCTGCTCCTGCATTTCCAGCAGGTCCTGTACCCACTGGCGGGCACGGATATGGCTTTGATTGGGCATTTCACTGCTGGATTTGTAGAGCCAGTGAGCGGCAATACCGTTATTGGCCATGGCTTCCATATCTTCCGTGCGAATCTGGATTTCAATGGAGATGCCATGGATACTGAACAAGGTGGTATGCAGGGACTGATAGCCATTAACCTTGGGAATGGCAATGTAATCCTTGAAACGGCCGGGTACCGGCTTGTACAGATTATGGACGGCACCCAGAATGCGGTAACAGGTATCCACTTCGTCAGTTACGATGCGGAAAGCAAAAACATCGGTCATTTCCCGAAAGGAGATGCGCTTTTCACGCATTTTTTTGTAAATGCTATAGATATGCTTTTCCCGACCGATTACCCGTCCTGGCAAATTCTCACGCTGCAGGCAGGCGCTTAAGGCAGACTCAATCTGCGCAACGATTTCCTTGCGATGGCCGGTAATGCTTTTAACAGCGGCTTCCAGACGCCGTGCCCGCATCGGATACAGGGCCTCGAAGCCCAGTTGTTCCAGCTCTACTCGGGTATTGTTCATGCCAAGGCGGTTGGTGATTGGCGCATAAATTTCAAGCGTTTCCCGGGCAATTCGACGTTGTTTTTCCGGTTTCAGCGCGGTCAGGGTGCGCATGTTGTGCAGACGGTCGGCGAGTTTGACCAGTACGACACGGATGTCCTTGGCCATGGCAAGCGCCATTTTCTGGAAATTTTCCGCCTGTGCTTCGGCGCGAGTACTGAATTCAATGCGGTTCAGTTTACTGACACCATCCACCAGCTCGGCCACTGCCTGGCCAAACTGGTTTGCAATTGCCTGCCGTGCAATGCCGGTATCTTCTATAACATCGTGCAACATGGCAGCAGCCATGCTCTGATGATCCATGTGCATTTCACGCAAAATGCAGGCCACAGCCAGAGGATGAGTAACATATGGAGCACCTGACATGCGTTGCTGGCCATCATGGGCCTGCTCGGCGAAAAAATAAGCGCGACGCACGAGATTTACCTGGGCCGGTTCTAGATACTCGGCCAGGCTCTGTGCCAGCATGTCTATGGTTTCGTTACTGATAAAAGCCTCCGTGGAGAAAGGAACAGAGGCTTATGCGAGTGCTTACTGCTCTTCGCTGTCGACCTCGGGATCTGCAGCAGGCGCGTCGTCTTGATTTTCTTCAGCAAGCAGCTCGGCACCCATGGCATCCTCAATGGAAATATCGTGTCTGGACTGGGCAGCGAATTGTTCTGCTTCCTCAGCCAGTGCAACACCGTGTCCCATCTCTTCTTCACGAGTATCAATCAAAATATCACGGGCTACAAGGCCTGCAGCAATTTCACGCAGAGCCAGAACCGTCGGCTTGTCATTATCCTCTGACACCATTGGCTCTTTGCCACCGGTCTGGATTTGACGGGCGCGCTTGCTGGCAACCATGACCAGCTCAAAGCGGTTCTCAACATTATGTAAACAATCTTCTACAGTAATACGTGCCATGGTTCCTGTCCTGTTGCGGCCGCTAAGCTAATAAAGAGGCCTGTTATGCAATGGGTTGCCTGTTTTTACAGGCTCGGCAATTATAAGAGTTTTGCCAGGATTATGGTAGCAGGTTTTCAATCAGCTGCTGTTGACGGCTGAGATCCCCGGCGGAAGGCTGATACTGGCCCTTGAAAATAAGCAGCAACTGCGCGACGGCTTGCTCGAAATCATCGTTAATCAGCAGGTAATCAGCCAGCTGATAGTGGGATATTTCACTTATGGCCTCGGCCATACGTTGTTCAATGATCTCGGGTTCATCCTGGGCCCGGCTTTGTAGTCGTTTACGCAGAGTATCCAGTGAGGGCGGTAGAATAAAAATGCCCAGCGCCTCAGGAATGAGTTTTTTGATTTGTTCAGCGCCCTGCCAGTCTATTTCCAGAATGACATGCCAGCCATTACGCAAACGTTCTTCCACCCAGGCACGGGAAGTTCCGTAATAATTACCAAATACCAGAGCGCTTTCCAGAAAATCACCCTTAGCCTGCATGGCCTTGAAGCTCTCCTGACTGACGAAGTGATAATTGACACCCTCGACTTCAAGCTCTCTTTTTGGGCGAGTTGTGTAAGAAACGGAGACGCAGAGTTTATTGTCGAGATCCTGAGCAGCAGCATCCAGGGCAGCTTTTACCAAAGAGGTTTTGCCGGCACCGGAGGGAGCAGAAATCAGAAACAGGGATCCACTTTGCATGTTGCTATTCGATGTTCTGAATCTGTTCACGCATCTGTTCAATCAGCACTTTGAGTTCTACCGCATTCAGCGTGGTATCGATCACCACCGCCTTGGAGCAAATGGTATTGGCTTCCCGGTTGAGTTCCTGCATCAGGAAATCCAGCTTGCGGCCAACGGCGTCTTTTTGCTTGAGCGCCTTGCGGACTTCCTCCAGATGCGCTTCCAGGCGGTCAGTTTCCTCGGAGATGTCCGCTTTTTGAGCCAGCATGACAATTTCCTGTTCAAGACGGGTTTCATCGAGCTGTTCCAGCATTTCACTGAGCGTTTCTTTGAGCCGCTCCTGCTGGGCCTTGAGAATCTGCGGCATGGCCTGTTTGATGTCGGCAATAATTGTGGCGATGGCATCCAAGCGCTGGCTGACAAATGCCTGCAATTGCTGACCTTCCTTGGCGCGCTGTTGCTGCAGGGCATCCAGACATAGCTTGAACAGCGTCATCAGAGCAGGCTTGATGTCCTCAGCGTCCTGGCCTGTATCCTCAATCATTCCCGGCCAGCGCAGGATATCCAGGCTGCTCGGCTGGGCCAGATCGGGAATCTGTGTTGAGATGTCTCGCTGAGCCGTCTTGAGCTGCAGAAGGAGTTCTTCATTGAGCTTAATTTTGCTAATGCCGAGATTGGGAGTGAACTTTAGCTGGGCATCCACCTTGCCACGTTTAAGGCAAGAGCGAATCTGCTCCCGGCACTGCATTTCCACTTCACGAAAAGATTCCGGCAGGCGGACACTGGCCTCAAGATAACGGTGATTGACAGAGCGGATTTCCCAGACCAGCGTTCCCCAGTCATAGTCTGCCTGTTGCCGGGCAAAAGCGGTCATGCTTTGCGTCATGGGTCTGTACTACCTGTCTTAAATAAGGCAGCACTATAGCGGATTTACCGTATTTTATAAAATTCATTTGCTGATACATGTTCAGCCTTTACAATGGCTCTAGCAGGAGGGAAGACTTGCCTGTGAAGTTCATCAAAGACGGAGAAGTTAATGTCTGAATCAATTCGTCCCAGCGGCAGAGCAGCGGACCAGTTAAGAGAAATACAGATCACGCGCCATTACACCAAACATGCTGAAGGCTCCGTTCTGGTCGAGTTTGGGGACACCAAGGTTCTGTGCACTGCCAGCGTGGAGGAGTCGGTCCCGCGCTTTCTGAAAGGCAAGGGCAAGGGCTGGGTCACAGCTGAATACGGAATGCTGCCGCGCTCAACCGGCAGCCGTATGGACCGGGAAGCGGCCCGCGGCAAACAAAGCGGCCGTACCCAGGAGATTCAGCGACTGATTGGGCGGGCATTGCGGGCTGCGGTGGATATGAAGTTGCTGGGAGAGAACACCATCAAGTTGGATTGTGATGTGATTCAGGCTGATGGTGGCACGCGCACCGCTTCCATTACCGGGGCATGTGTCGCGCTGGTCGATGCGCTTGCCGTGATGCAGGAACGAGGCCTGCTCAAACAGAGTCCGCTCAAACAGATGATAGCTTCGATCTCTGTCGGTATCGTCAAGGGTGTGCCGGTACTGGATCTTGATTACCAGGAGGATTCCAGCGCCGAGACTGATATGAATGTGGTAATGACGGACAGTGGTGGTTTTATAGAAATCCAGGGTACAGGGGAAGACGGAGAGTTCAGCGCAGAGGAGCTGAACAAGATGATAAGCCTCGCTCAGGCTGGGATACAACGTTTGCTGGATGCGCAGAAAACAGCGCTTGAGACAGCAGCATGAAAAATTATCAGTTACAGTTTCTGGACTTTGTTACCGCCGAGAATATCCTACGCTTTGGCAGCTTTACCCTGAAGTCCGGCCGCAAGAGCCCTTATTTCTTTAATGCGGGCTTATTCAACACCGGCGCATCGCTGGCCCAGGTTGGCAGTTCCTATGCCGCAGCAATTGCCGATGCCAAGCTTGATTTCGATGTGCTGTTTGGGCCGGCATACAAAGGTATCCCGCTGGTGGCTGCCAGCTCCATTGCCCTCAATCAGGAGTTCGGCATCAGCAAGCCTTATTGCTTTAACCGCAAGGAGGCGAAGGATCATGGCGAAGGCGGCAGTATCGTTGGCGCTGAACTCAAAGGACGGGTACTGATTGTTGATGATGTGATTACGGCGGGCACCGCAATTCGTGAAGTCATGGAGTTGATTACTGAAGCTGGCGCTGAAGCTGTTGGTGTGGTGGTGGCTCTTGATCGTCAGGAAAAAGGCCAGGGTGAAATTTCAGCTATTCAGGAAATTGAAGCAGATTACGATATTCCGGTTCTGAGTATCATTAATCTGGGGCAGATTTTGGATTATCTTGACAGCGGAGACGATCGATTGCGTCAGTACCTGCCTGATTTGCAGGCCTATCAGGAATCCTACGGCGTATAGAACAGAGGACTCTGCAGCAGAAGCCACTGCTCTGCCCAGCCTTCGGTCGGCAGACGCTTAAAATCACTGCGTACATATTGGGAAATTTTACCTTCGGTATAGGCAATCAGCAGATTGGCAGTTGCTGTCACCGATTCCCGGGTCCGCAGACCTTCTTTCAATTCGGCTTCACGAATGATCTGTTTGAGTTGGGTTTCCAGTCTCTCGAAAATCTGTGATACCTGCTGACGCAGCCGTTCCGGCTCTCCGGCCAAAGCGTCGCCGTTCAAGACCCGGGTGATGCCGGGATTCTTTTCAGCAAAGGTCAGGGTTAAAAACACAATACGCTCACACTGGCCCAGCACTGAACCATTATCGGCAATAATTCGGCTGATGCGGGAGAACAGAGTATTTTCGATGAAGGCGATCAGGCCCTCAAACATGCGTGCCTTGCTGGGAAAATGACGATACAGCGCGGCTTCGGAAACGCCTACCTGTCTGGCCAGCGTGGCGGTAGTGATCCGGCCCCCGGGATGCTCTTCAAGCATCTGCGCCAGAACGTGAAGTATCTGATCGCGGCGGGAGTTTTTATCGGGTTTTGCCATACGAGCTTCCCCTCAGCCTTTTGTTTAATGCTCAAGCCGGTTGCTGATCTGCGTGCCGATGCCTTTGTCAGTGAAAATTTCCAACAAGACAGCGTGAGGAACACGGCCATCAATGATCTGTGCACTTTTAACGCCGGAACTCACGGCATCCAGTGCACAGCGGATTTTTGGCAACATTCCACCATGGATGGTGCCATCATCAATCAGCGTCTGCACCTGAGCGGTACTGAGCCCGGCGAGGATATTGCCTGCTTTATCCTGTACGCCGGCAATATTGGTTAATAGAATCAGTTTTTCCGCCATCACCAGCTGAGCCAGCTTGCCAGCGACAAGGTCAGCATTGATGTTGTAGGAAAGACCGTCATCGCCGGTGCCAATGGGCGCAATCACCGGAATGAAATCACTTTGTGTGATCAAGCTGATAATCTCGGGATCAATACTTTCAACTTCACCGACATGACCGATGTCGATAATTTCAGGGGCCTGCATTTCCGGCGTCTGGCGGGACATTTTCATTTTTCGCGCGCGGATGAAACTGCCGTCCTTCCCGGTCAGACCAATGGCCTTGCCGCCGTTTTTATTGAGCAGGGAAACAATTTCCTTGTTGACCAGGCCACCAAGCACCATTTCAACGACATCCATGGTGGCGCTATCCGTCACGCGCATGCCCTCAACAAAATCAGACTTGATATTCAGCTTTTCCAGTAAGGAGCCGATCTGAGGCCCTCCGCCATGCACGACAATGGGGCGCATGCCAACCAGCTTCATCAGCACAATATCGCGAGCGAAGCTGTTTTTCAGAGTTTCATCGGTCATGGCATTGCCGCCATATTTGACAACGATGGTCTTGCCGGTAAAGCGCTGAATATAGGGCAGAGCTTCTGTCAGTACAGCAGCAATATTGCTGGCCGTTTTTAAATCCTGTGTCATGCCTAAACTCTTAATATAAGCGAATACTTACTTACTACCAATTTCCAGAATTATAAGGAATATTGCGGTACTTGCACACTGCAAGCTTGGATTGGGGCTTAAAAGTTAAGCTTCAGGTCCGGCAGGATTCGTAATAGCTCCTGCTGAAACTTATGCATGATGTCTTCGAGGGCTTCAGCGGATTCCGCTTCAAAACGCAACATCAGATTCGGGGTGGTATTGGAGGCGCGGATTAAGCCCCAGGCGTTTTCCAGACTAACTCGCAGGCCATCCAGGGTGTTGATTTCCGCATTCGGCAGTGAAAAGGCTGAACTGATGGTTTTCATCATGGCAAATTTTTCACTTTCAGCCACTGGCACAAAGAGTTCGGGGGTATGTGAGCTACGGGGCAGGGAGTCCAGGATCTTATCGGCTGAAGCCCGGGTTTTATCCATAATTTCCAGGAAGCGTGCAGCTGCGTATAGGCCGTCATCGAAACCGTACCAGCGGTGTTTGAAGAACAGGTGTGACGAATATTCACCTCCGAGCAGGGCGCCAGATTGATGCAGGGCTTTCTTTACATAGGAGTGCCCGCTCCTGCACATCAGCGGCTTCCCCTTAAGTTCGGTGATGATCTGGCAGAGGTGATTCGAACTTTTGACGTCGTAAACAATGATTGCACCTGGGTTCTCGGGCAGGATATCACGGGCAAAAGTCATTAACAGATGGTCGGCATCAATGATTTCTCCCTTGCCAGTAATCAGTGCTACGCGGTCGCCATCTCCATCAAAGGCGATGCCCAGATCAGCGTCGCTATCAACAACCCGCTTTATCAAGTCACGTAGATTTTCAGCTTGGCTTGGGTCAGGGTGATGGTTGGGAAAGGAGCCGTCAATATCACAATAAAGTCCGCTTACCTCGCAGCCCAGCTGCTGAAACAGCTGCGGTGCGACGTTTGAGCAAATGGCATTGCCACAGTCTATGACAAGCTTCCAAGGCTGTTTGAGTTTTATGTCTTCAGATACTCGGCGGATATAGGCGGCTTTAACGTCATGCTCTGAGAGCTTGCCCTTACCTGAATAAAAGGCTTGGGAATGAATCCGGTCTTTGAAAATAGTGATTTGCGCATCACTCAGGCTTTGCTGCTTGAAGACTACTTTGACGCCATTGTATTCCTTGGGATTGTGACTGCCCGTAATCATCACACCAGAACCCGGCTCCAGCGTATGGCAGGCAAAATAAAGCAAAGGGGTTGGAACTGCACCAAGGTTAATGACATTGCAGCCGGTTTCGAGAATGCCGGCCTGTATCTGCTCAGCAAATTCAGGGCTAGAGAGACGGGCATCACAGGCAAGCAGCAGTGTCTTTTCACCCTTGTAAAGAGCTTCACTGCCGATGGCCTTGCCAAGCCAGTACATGACCTCGGGGTTCAACCCCTCGCCGACAAGGCCCCGGATGTCATAAGCCCGAAAAATCTCATCCTGCAGAACGGGCTGGGTCATGCGCTGTTTTGTGATCGATAACATTGGGCGATGAGCTCGATGAGCTCCCGCGCCAGCTGGCTTTTGCGCAGGCCGGCCAGTGGCTTGTCATGCCCGGGCCAGTAGACGGTGATGCTGGCCTCATCCTGGTTGAAGGTGTCTGTGGCCTGGTTGGCAACAATCATATCCAGCTTTTTATCCTGCAGTTTTGCCAGGGCATAGGCTTCCAGATTTTCGGTTTCAGCGGCAAAGCCAACACAGAAAGGGCGTTTTTTCTGGCGGGCAATGTCAGCCAGGATATCTGGTGTTTTTTCGAGCTTCAGCGTCATGCTGTCGGCAGACTTCTTGATCTTGTTCTGGCCTGCCTTTACTGGGCGGTAGTCGGCAACCGCAGCCACTCCGATAAAAATATCGCAGGGGCTGTCGAGGCAGGCGGCATGCATTTGAGCAGCGCTTTCAACCAACTTCACAGCGGCAGACTCTGGCGCCGACAGGGATACGGGGCCACTGACCAGTGTGACAGCGGCCCCTGCTTCAAGGGCAGCTTGGGCAATCGCGTAGCCCATTTTGCCAGAGCTGTGATTACTGATGTAACGCACTGGATCAATCGCTTCCCGGGTAGGGCCGGCGCTGATACAGACACTTAAGCCAGCCAGGCTGCCTGTTTGGAAAAAGCCAGCAGCCAGTCGGCACAGCTCTTCTGCTTCCAGCATGCGTCCCGGGCCAACATCACCACAGGCCTGGTCTCCCTCGGCCGGACCCAGAATGTGCACCTGCTTCTGCTGCAAGGCCAGAAGGTTTTCCTGAGTATTTTGTTTTGACCACATTGCCTGATTCATGGCGGGGGCAAGAGCCAGTGGGCAACGCCTGGCCAGGCAAAGGGCACTCAACAGATCACTGGCTTCGCCGTGTACCAGTCGCGCCATAAAGTCAGCACTGGTCGGAGCAATCAGGATGAGCTCAGCCCAGCGCGCCAGCTCAATATGGCCCATGGCGGCTTCTGCTTCTTCATCCAGCAGTTCACGATGGACTTTATGTCCCGATAGGGCCTGCAGAGTGAGAGGGGTAATGAATTCACAGGCTGCATCTGTCATCACGACTCTCACCTGAGCGCCGGCCTTGATGAGAAGGCGACAAAGTTCGGCGCTTTTGTAGGCTGCGATGCCGCCGGTAATGCCTAGAATGATGTGTTTGTTAATTAGGCTAAGCATGCTTAAAAAGGTGAGGGGAGCGCAGTAAAAAGTTGATGAAGCCTAGCAGCATGATGTCCAAGATTCAATTTTGCCCTGACCATAAACAGGCATAGAATGGAGGTATAATAATCGTTTATTTGGGTGAGTAGCATGCAAAATTACCGATACTTGTTGGTTCCCGTGATGGCCTTGTCAGTGCTGGCTTCTTGTGACCGTAATGAGCCCATCGGGCCAGCGACGAGCCTTGCAGAGGCCCCTTCAGCACTGAACTATGAAGAGTTTAACACCAGACTGACGATTCGGGATGTCATGAATACGCTGATTGACCCCAATGCCGACATAGTCTGGGAGGCCGTGGGCTATGAGGCCACGTTTGTCGATGGCGAGACCATTATTGTGGATAGCAGCCCCCAAAGTGATGCAGACTGGGAAATGCTGCGACGTAACGTGATTGCCATGGTCGAGGGGGCCAATTCGCTGATGATTCCCGGCAGAAATGTAGCGCCTCCCGGTTCGACCACAGATTTCCCCGAGTTTGAATTTGTTCCGGAAGAGGTTGAGGCAAGGCTCCGTGAGGACCGGCAGTCCTGGGTCGGTTTCGCGCAGGCTTTTCAGCAGGCCAATTTGCGTGTACTGGATGCCATTGACGCGAGGGATCTGGATGCCTATGTTGAAGCGGGTGGTGCGGTTGATGAGGCCTGTACAGCCTGCCATCAGCAATACTGGTATCGTCCCGAGTTTCAGTAGATAAGTGTCTGCCTGGCACTGCGCTGGCGCTGTACTATAGTGACTGAATGCCTGCCCTTCGGCAGAGCAGGATTCACTCAGGGAGGGACGATGTCCATCAGGGAGTGGCCGCAGCAGGAAAAACCGCGAGAAAAGCTTCTGGTCAAAGGGGCTCAAAGCCTTTCGGATGCTGAATTGCTGGCCATATTCCTGCGCACCGGCATCGCAGGCACTTCCGCAATAGCACTGGGGCGCCAGCTCTTGGCCAAATTTGGTTCCCTGCGCGGTATTCTTGAGCTGGATGAACGAGTTTTTTGCCAGCAAGCGGGCCTGGGTTCGGCCAAGTATGCCCAGTTGCAGGGCGCACTGGAGCTGTCACGACGGCACTTGCTGGAAACGCTTTGTCGAGAAAATGCACTTACCAGCGCTTCTCTGAGCCGCCGCTATGTAAGCAGCTGTCTGCGAAGCCGCAAGCGAGAGGTATTTTTATGCCTGTTTCTGGACTCACAGCACCGGGTGTTGGCTCAGGAAGAGCTGTTTGAAGGTACGATAGATGGCGCCATGGTACATCCACGGGAGGTGCTGGACAGGGCGCTGCATTATCGCGCTGCAGCCGTTATCTTTGCACATAACCACCCCTCTGGTGTGGCTGAGCCCAGTGATGCTGATATCAGTATTACCCGGCGGCTTAAATCTGCCCTGCAACTGGTGGACATTCGCACACTTGATCACTTGATAGTTGGCGATGCTGAAGTGACCTCGCTGGCTGAGCGCGGCATGCTTTAAATGCGCGTAATCCTTGCCATTGCAGGGCCGTTCTGGTATAAAACGCAGCTCTTTTTTCCACAGAATTCAACGCACTTCGCCGGACGAAGTGAAATTAGTTAAAACGAGGCCAGAACAATGTCCAGAGTATGCATGGTAACCGGCAAAAGACCTGTGACCGGGAATAATGTTTCTCATGCGAAAAACCGCACGCGTCGCCGTTTCAATCCGAACCTGCATACCCACCGGTTTTGGGTTGAATCTGAAAAGCGCTTTGTGAAGTTACGCTTGTCCAGCAAGGGCATGCGCGTTATCGACAAGCGTGGGATTGATGTCGTGTTAGCCGATATTCGTGGCAGAGGCGTTAAAGTTTAAACAGGTATTGGTCAACAAAACAGGAATAAAGTCATGCGAGATAAAATCAGATTGGTATCAAGTGCCAAAACCGGACATTTCTACACTACCGATAAAAACAAACGCAATATGCCGGACAAGATGGAGATCAAAAAATATGATCCTGTTGTGCGCAAGCACGTGATTTATACGGAAGCCAAAATCAAGTAATCGCAACAGATTGTCTTAAAAAACACCCGCCAGCAGGCGGGTGTTTTGTTTCCGGCTTAGCTTCTAAGTTTCCTGTCCATCCCAGCGCTTGAGCGCTGAGGTTTCAATCTCAAAAAGATCCAGTGCCCGGGCAATTGTCTGGCTTACCATTGCTTCAATGTTTTGTGGCTTTGTATAAAAAGCAGGTACCGGCGGCATGATAATGCCCCCCATATTTGTTACATCCAGCATGCTTTGTAGATGGCCAGCATGCAGAGGCGTTTCCCTCACCAGTAAGACCAGACGCCGGCGCTCTTTGAGAATGACATCTGCGGCACGACTGAGCAGCGAAGCGCTCAGGCCGGATGCAATTTCTGCAAGGCTGCGGATTGAGCAGGGAGCGACTATCATGCCTCCGGTTTTAAAACTGCCGCTTGCAATGGCTGCACCAATATCCTGATTGGAATAAACCACATCGGCCAGCGCCTGTAAGTCGCCAAAGCTCATATCGCTTTCGTATTTGAGGGTCTGTATGGCGGCTTTGCTGACAACCAGATGCGATTCAATACCGGCTTGTCTGAGCTGCTTCAGGGTTTCAATGCCGTAGACGATGCCTGAGGCACCGCTGATGCCGACAATAAGCCGTTGTTGTGTGGATTGTGACATGTTTAGTACTGGGCCTTATACAAAGGCGCCTGAATCAGATAACGGTCGATAGCAATGACCAGAGAGGGAACAGAGCCGAATAATAAAAAAGACATCTGGAAAAAATAAGCCAGCCCGATTAGTGCCCAGGTCATGACGATCCATACCGTCAGGGCGATTAAACCGTAAAGGATATGAATATAGGACTTGCGGTGGCAGACCTTGCAGGTAGCAAGTATCGGCGAGACGGCAAGAACTTTTTGCATTGAGCTGATGCTTTCCTGATTACAGTGTGGGCATTCATGCATGCTATTTCCCCTATCGTCAGCTTAATTATAAGCAGCCATGCATGGTTTTGTGAAATTTCACGACGCCGGGGTGCCAGCCCTTGTTTGACCTGCATCAACAGTCACGGGAGCAGAAGTGACATACTTTTTAGTATTGATCAACATTGTTGGAGGCAACTTATGGATGCGATGAAGCGAAACTTTACCTTATTGTTAAGTGCTCTGATTCTGATGGCACTTATTTTCATTGTCTTGAGTATGACCCTGGCCTCAAGAGCGCAAGCGGCTGAGGACATGGCCATACCCCCTGTGCCGGTTAGTGTGAATTCACTCATGGTCACCATGATTGATCATTCGGCACATTACATCTGGGACTATGCTGCACTGGAAGAAAGAATGATGGAAGAGGAATGGCTCTCTGTTGAATATTATGCAATCCAGCTGGCGGCTTCAGGCCCCCTGATTTCTCTGGGAGGCACAGGGGAGTTTGATAATGGCTGGGCCTCGTCACCGGCATGGCGTGCTTATGCGACTGACATGAGCAATGCTGCACTGAAAGCACTCAATGCTGCACAAATTCAGGATAAGGCTCTGCTTGAAACAGCCGGTAATGAACTGCTGGATTCCTGCCTGGGATGCCATGTTGATTTCAAACCCGAGCTGCCAAGCGAGGGTGTGATACATGACCCCTTCTATGATCAGCTATACCATCTGTTCCGACGCGAAGGGGAAATTTAGCAAAACAATTTGGTGGCAGGGTTGCCTGCCACCAACAGGAACTAGCGAACGATCTTGATCCACTCTCCGGCTACCGGCTGACCACGAGGGTAGTCGCCGTTATAAAGGCGAAGCAAATCAGCTGCATTCTCATCGAACATATTGTCTTCTGCCAGCTGCTCGTAAGTACGACCGTCTGAGCGAACATATTCAATGCTTACCGGGTTAGCGAAACTGCGTTCATTGGCGGCGATGGGGCGGAAGCTGCGAATTGCCTGCATAAGAATTTCATCATTTTCCTCAGAAATTTCGCCGCCACTTTGGGAGCCTTGCAAAATAAACGCCCGCGGTCCGTAATAGATGACAGCCAGACGGGTTTGATCGGCCGGGTTTATCCCGGTATAGCCTTGCAGGCCAAACTGGTTGAGGGCTTCCGTTTCCTGCAACCCGTTAACATCCAGTTCATCCTGAATAAAAAGCCGTGGCTCCTTCATCTGTTGCAGGCGCTGTACGCTGACATTGAGCGTCAGAGATTCATCAGCAGCACGGGCATTTAACTGGGTTGTGGTTTCATCCCAGCGCCAGCCATCTGGAAAAACCATCGTATAGTTCAGCAGGCTTTGATAGTAACGGTTGCGGGCTTCACTGCCACCAATCTGCAGGCTTGGCCCCAGTGCCAGACCGTTTACCTTCTCCCTGAAGATGGCAGGATCAACGTTACTGGACTGCTGTTCGGACAACTCGCTGGCGCGACCAACCACTTCCTGCAAGCGGGTATCATTGCGCGGGTGCGTGGCAAATACGCCATGATAACTGACAGCACCTGATGAGGTTCGCTTGGTAAAATCTTCATGATTCTTCAGTACGCCAATGACTTCCACCATGGCAAGTGGGTCGTAGCCAGCATTTGCCAGGTATTCTGCTCCCAGGCCGTCCGATTCGAGCTCCATGTCTCTGCCATAACCGCTGAGCAGGGCGCCGCCGAGCAGTGAGGTAGTTTCCCCCAGCGAGCTGACGCCAGTTGCAATCACGGCAACGCCTGCAATCACGCTGTTGGTCTGGCGAGCGGCCTGTTGCCGGACGGCATGACGAGCAGTCACATGACCAATTTCATGGCCCAGCACGGCAGCCAGCTGGTCTTCAGAATTCAGGTAGGCAATAAGCCCCCGATTGATATAGATAAAACCACCGGGCAAGGCAAAGGCGTTGATATCGGGGCTGTCGACAACGGTAAAGGTATATTCAATATCAGGGCGGTGGGACACTGCAGCCAGTTTCTGACCGACTTCATTGACGTATTCCTGCAGGTCCTGATCGCGATATAGAGGTGTCTCCTGCTGCATTTGTTCGTGCAGTTCGGTGCCCAGCTCAATTTCGCGACTCTCGCTCATGGTGACGAAATCGACCCCGCCTGTCGGGTTAACAGCACAGGCACTCAGCACGGCGGCACTACTTAAGGCCCCGATTAAATTACGCAGGGAAGGAGTTTTGCTTTCAAGATAAGGCCGGGACAAGCATTTCATGATTCTATTGTATCGTATGAAGCTGAATACTGGCTTAAAACACGTTTATTTCACTACGCTGCCTTGAGGCTCAGACATTGCCGCGCAAAAAGGATTTCAGCTGCTGTCCCAGACCGCTACAGGCATTGGATTCCACTCTTGCCAGCAGGGGGATTGGCAATACGATAGCAGGCAAATAGGACTGCCCATTGGCATCTGCACTGATAGCGCCGGCCGTGCTGAGATTATCCAAATCCCATATTTCTGCTTCAAAATTGGAATCATCCACCCAGGTACCAAAGCCAAAGCAGCCGCCACCGCCAGGACCAACAGCACAGGAAATAGAGCCTGATTCCCCTGAACGCTGCGTCAGGCCATCCAGCCAGACAATGTATTCGATACCAAAATCTTCAAATTTCTTGGCTGCTTCTTCCAACTGCATTAACTGGGCCAGGTGATCGGTTCGCATCGGTGCAGTTCGCGGCTCGAAGAAAGGAAACATCTCATCAAGAAACAGCGGCTCGGGTATGACATTGATGCCGTCAGAGCCGGAGGCAACCACGTTGCCAACACACTGGACAAAGTCTCCTTCAGTTTCATAGGCGTTGCTCTGTCTGCGCCCGAGAATGACAATGCTTTCATCTTCCTCGATTTGAGTTGTTGATTGGCGGAATTCATCGATTTCTGTGGTAGTACAGGCTCCAAGCACTAGCAGGAAACCGCTTGCCAGTAAGGCTTTCAACAAGAGACAGTCTGTTTTCATGCTCATACTCCTGGAAAATCCAGTAATAACCTGCTTAATTTGTTACGCTGAGGATTTCGTGATGGATCACAAAATCCCTGCTGCCTATTAAAAGACGTTATTGCTGCGTAACCAATCATTTACTTCCGGGATACTGGTGAAGCCCAGCGAAAAAGTGGCCGCCAGATCCCGGAAAGCTTCCACGGCGGCTTCATTAACCCCGGCATCTACCGAGCCAAATGTTTCCTGTGGCGACTTGCCATAGGCTGTCATAACCCAGTCGGCGATGGAAGCCCCGTTGGGATCTGACAGACGCATGTTGTATTTCACCCAGATTTCATACACGTCCAGTCGGGTTTTTTGGGGCAGGCCGACTTGAAACTCTTCGATGGCAGGCTGAAAAACCATGTCCAATCCTGGGTGAGAGGCCACATCCTCAGCGCTGTCGAGAAAGACTACCTCGGCAAATACGGCGGGCAATATGGTATTGAAAAGCTGAACCTGGGTGCTGCCACTATTAATGATGTACTGGTCCTCGCCAGAATATTCATCGATTTCAGTAAAGCTGTAGCTACTGAAATTGTCGTCGTAAATCACACCAAGTGTCAGCGGCAGCGGCGAGACCAAAGGAGAGGGGTAATTGCCGCGTATTTCGATAACACTGGCAGAACAGCCTAGCAGCAGAGTGCACAAACTTACAGGGGCCAGAAACCTGAACCCGGTAAACATGCGTTTAAGGCTGCCCATCGTCATAATCATCATCATTCTCCGCAAATTGCCGGGTCCCGAAAGGGGGGGCAAGCACGGCCAAAGATAGTCGCTGCCCCTAATATTACTCCTGTTTGCCAAGACATCAATACTTGTTGGGGCTGGACTCAGTAAAAATCACTGAGGCCAACAAAGGTGCCACCATTGCGTTTGGCCAGCTCTCGCATGAGCGCAGCAAAGCGAATACCGGTGGTCTGAAACATGCGTGGTTGGGAGAATTGTACCGGAAAGCCGATGCCATGAATGCGGACCAGACGGTTGCCTTCGGCATCTACCCGGTTGATTCTGTCCACAGTATCCACGACTTCAGCAATGGAATTGCCGGAAAACTCGTCACCCAGTACATAAATACTGATTTTTTTATCCTGCTCATAGAAGGTATTAATGGCATAAGTGATGCCTTCGACCGGGCTACTGTTACTGAAAGGGTTCCAGGTTCTCAGGCGCTGAATGATGGCAGAGCGCCGGGCCGGCGTATCGGGAATCCAGTCTCCACGGAAGGAATTGAACATATATTCACCCATATCATTAAGCACCTGGATGCCTTTGACTTCAGGATAAATGTCAAGGGTGTCGATAAACACTTCCAACATGCGCGACCAGCTGTAGTTATACATACTGCCGGAGGTATCAATAATAAAAATGATGTATTCACTGTCGACTGGTACGCCGCCAACCGATTCCGTCAGGCGCAGGTTATCCTGATTGGCCTGCAGGCGTTGCATTTCTTCGGTCAGCTGCTGTCTGGCCAGAGCCAGTTGTCCTTCCAGAATGGCATTGACGGATGACTGGTCGGAGGAATTACTAAGTTGGTCCTCCAGCGAACTGAGCTCCCGGCGCAGGCGAGCAATACGCTCTTCATGAATGGACAGTTGTTCATGTTTGGCATTGAGTTCTCGGTTCAGGATGTTGGTTTCGCCGCGAATTTCAAACAACTGCTCTTGCAGCTCCATCACGGAACCGCTGCTGTTGTCCTCAGTGACTTCCAGTGGAACCGGCGAGGTCACCCGGGTAATCATCAACAGCAGAATCATGGCACCGAAACCGCAGGACATCACATCCAGGAAGGCGATATTAAAGGAGTCATTGTCACGTCGTTTTGCCATGCCTGCTCCTAGGGCCAGTCTTCCGAAGGGCTCATGAAAGAACCGCCAGTAGCAATGGCCAACTGCCAGTAATAAGAGGCGGCCATGGGATCGCCTTCCAGCGGCATCAGGATTACATTCACCGGAATCCCGGCCGGGAGAAACTCCATGGACTGCTCAAACAGCCGCTCCCGGTCACGGCCGGAAATGGTATTGTTACGCGGTTCGCGATTGTCCCGGGTTGGCAGACCATCCGTGATCAGAAAAATATTGTCAGGCAGCGGAGAGAGACCCTGTACCGCCTGGAACAGGCCAGCCAGATTGGTGCCGCCCTCAGGAATCATGTCATGCAGATTTTCCACTGCCTCACTTAGCTGAACCTCATCCGCAACTTCCAGCCACTGCCCCATCGTCCCTGGAATCAGCGGGTTGACCCCTTCGCTGAAGGCATATATTTGATACTGGCTGGGCGGCGGCAATTGGGTGGTCAGCCAGTCAACCGTGTTCTGGACGCTTTGCCATTTGTCGGAATTCAACTTGGCGTCATCAGACATATTGCGACGGCGAATGATGTTGACAATGGTATCATCCAGCATGCTGGTCGACATATCCACCAGTAGAAGTATGCGATTGCCACCCAGTATCAGACCGGTCAGGTATTGCCGGTTGCCGTCTCCGACAAACTGACGGATATTGTTGCCGGTGAACTGGTCATCGGCTTCACGCAGGTCTTCCAGCTCGGCTTCCAGTGCTGCAATTTCCCGCTCCAGACGCATGATGTCGTCTTCACCGGAACTGTTGTTTTCCTCCAGTTCCCGCAGTCGATCCATAAAAGTGTCAATTTCCTCTTCAATGGAGCGTGCCAGACCCTGTGCCTCCACGACCTGCAGGTCCACATCTGACAAGGTATTGCGAACCCTGACTAGGCCCGCCTCGCCATCGAGTATCTGTTCTTCCAGCAGGTTGATTTCTGCTGCCAAGCTCGGATCCAGCACATTGCTTGCATTTTGGGTGTTGTGATCCAGGATGAGAAAGATCAGCACGACAGCACCAAAGCCACAGGACATGACGTCCAGAAAAGCCAGACTCATCGGATTAAAATTACGTTTGCTGTGTTTATCCTTTGCCATTACTGCACCTGAATAAACTCAATGGTAGAGTCATTGTTTACCGTGAGACAGTCTCCCAGTTTCAGCAGGGCAGGCTCACTCACGGGGGCGCCGTTTAACTGCAAGTCCAGCTCCGGATTATTATGGAGCCAATAACCCTGCTTCTGCAAACTCACCCGGATAGGGGCCTTGAGCTTTAATTCCGGCAGGTTCAGCTCGGGCAAGGCATAAGCTTTGTGGCGGAATAAAAAATGCGAAGGCCGGGAATGGGCCGTGCTCTGAAAACGGCCATTGTCCTCCCCCTCAGATAAAGGTAGCCGGGCTACCAGCTTGATGGCTTCAGCCTCGCCTTTGATGAGGTTCAGATGGCGATAGGCATTCTCCGCCAGGCGCTCTTCCGACACCACATGTATCCCGGGCAATGCCTGTGTGATGCCAGGCAGCTCAGCGAAGTGCGCCAGGGCAAAGACAGCGCTGGCGTCCACAGTCATGGCGTCGAGCTCCTGGGTAACCCGCTTGTAGATATTCTGGGCACGCTGCTCAAAGTTTTTGAGGCTCAGGTTAGCCTGATACACGGTACCTTTGTTGTTGATCTCCAGCAGAATTTCCTGCTCACGAGTGAGGCGGCTCAGCCAGTTATGCAGTTCGTTATACAGATACTGTTCGGTATCAGCATTGTGCAGAGGATCAAAGCGGCTTTGTTTGATAAAGGCATCCGTGATGGTATTGGCCCAGGCATCCTGTAAGGCCAGTAGACCGGCGCCGGGCACAGAAACCACTTTTTCGCGCACAATTTCCCCCGCGTGCAGGACAGCGCGGGTGAGTACGGTCTGGTGTAACTGGACATCCATAAATACGGCATGCTGATGTTCCTGCAATTCGGCCAGGGCCAGCAGGGACAGGTCCACCAGCCCGGCGGCATCAACCGGGCAATGTTTGACCAGGCCCAACAGGGTTGCCAGTTGATTAGGGCTGTAATGACTGGGGACGGCGAAGATCGCCTCCCCTTCAAGCCCCAGTTCGGTGAACAGGCTGTTTAAATGGCCGTATGCCAGATCCGCCTGATGACGGAAATGCCGGTTCTTGTTAAGCAGGGGGTCGAGGCTGAGCTGAAACCAGAATTGATTGAAGTTTTCCTGCGGGTGCAGCCTTGTTATCTGCCGGGCTTCCTCACCGTAAACCGGCACTTTGCTGGCAGTGTTGGCAAAGCCCGGGCTCTGCAGCAATAAGCCCTGCGGCGAACTGATGCGGATATTGTGGTCATGTAGCTCAATCAGCGAGGTCATCTGCTTTAATCATCATCGTGATCGGGAACCTGCATATGCCGGATAAGGTAGTTGTCGCAATAGTCCTGGGTATCAAGCACCAGGCGATCCTGCAGGAGCTGTAACTGATACAGGACAAACATGATGATGATACTGACAACCAGAGCAATGAAGGTTGAATTGAAGGCCACTCCCAAGGAGGTAGTGACCCCAAGGATATCGCCACTGACAGCACTTTGTGCCTGGCCCAGTGCCTCGCCGATACCGCGAACAGTGCCCAAAAAGCCGATGGAGGGAATGGCCCAGGCAATATAACGCACGATGGTCAGCTCACTTTCGAGACGTTCGGCTTCGGTGTTGCAGACATCCTTAACCACGCTCGAGACATCCTGAATACTGCGCGTGGTATTGAAGCGTTGCAAGGCAGACAGGAGCGCCCTGGGCAAGAGGTATTCGCGTTCCTCAGGGGGCAGTGCCTGCACCGGGCGGGCGAAGTTACGCGCATCCTCCGGTAAAATGCTCATGCCTTCTGACACATTCAGCAAGGGCCGCTGCAGCAGGGTGTTTTCCTTGCGATTGCGCCAGACTTTCAGACCGATGATCGACAGCGCCCAGAACATCAGGATGATACAGGTCTCCTGTTCGTAGTCGCGCATGACCACATACAAAGAACGTTCCTGCACATAATCGGGGTCCGCTTCCTGCATGGCGCTTTGCTGGGCCATGATGGCCTCGGCACTGGGGCGGATCACAGCGACATAAACAGCGTGGACAATAATGACCGAAATAATCAGGGCAAAGACCTGATAGACAAAATCGGAAATGATGCCTTGTTGTTTCATAGGGCTTCCTTAGATATCGACAGGAAAAGAGACAGACAGGTCTTCAGATATCTGCACACTGGGATTGAAATCTTCATTACTGGCAACAGGCGGGGCGCTGTCTTCCTCGGCCGTTGTAGTGGCGCTTCCCGGCGGTGGGGCCACAGCAGTGGTTTCTTCCTCCTGTTCAGTCGAGGAGCTGGCTGCAGCACTTTCTTCCTGCGCAACAAGCCCTGAGGCCCAGAGCAGGCTTAGCAGTGACAGAGTCAGAAAAAAAGCTGTCAATGTCTTCATGATAGTCGCCGGAATTTGGGTTAAACCATTTTTTGACCAGCCTCGATAGTATCGTATTTATACGCAAACTGCCTCTCTTTCAAGTCCCTGAGCACTCCGTATTAAGGCCGTATTCAGGCCATGCTGGGGGTTTCAGGGCCTTAATATTATGGCCTGATGTTGGCTTTTTGATATTCTTTGGAGCACAGCTGAAAAATGTCAGGAATCATGCCAAAAACACAATATGCTGATGCGGTATCGAAGCAGCCGAATACACTGGTGGAGCTCTTACAGTGCCAGGCTGAAGTTCTGGGCGACAAATGCGCTATTGCCGATACCTCGGTTAGAAGCCTCAGCTATTCACAACTCGATCACATCACACAATGCACGGCAGAAGCCCTTCAGGACAGAGGGGTAAAACCTGCTCAGCGGGTGGCAGTCGTGCTGCCTCAGGGGCTGGAAATATTACTGAGTTTTCTGGCGATCAGCCGTTTTGCCAGTTTTGTGCCGCTGAATCCTGATTTCACCGAACATGAATTTGCCTACTTTTTAAAAGCGACCGGAGTCACGATGCTGCTGACACATGCCGGCCTGCCCGGTGCTGCGGCCAATGCGGCAAAGGCTCAGGGTATTGCCCATATTCAGATAGAAGGCTGGAGCCATGAAGGCCTGTGTTTTACGAATATCGCTGAGGCCAGGCAGGCTCAGCGGGCGATTCCTGTCAGGTCAGATGACGAAGCGGTCATGCTGGCAACCTCTATCTTTTTGCACCCATGCCCTCTGCCGAAGTTCGCCAGCAGACGGACCAGGCATTGCAGGCCTTCCGCCTATATGTTGCAAACGTCCTGGAACACAGAAAGAGGCAAAGGCGAAATGATTTGATCAGCCGCCTGCTGGATAAACGAGAGGAAGGCGCTGTTTTTAGTGTCAGTGAACTGGTTGATAATTGCATGCTTCTATTTGCAGACGGTATTGGCAATGTAGATAGCGGTCTTGCCAACTTGCTGGCAGTGCTGCTGCAAAACCCACAGCAGCTGGCGCAGCTTTATCATAAGCCAGAGCTGATCCCGCAAGCCGTTGATGAAGGGCTGCGACTGGAGTCTCCCGGACAGTTTATCAGCCGGATTGCCACTGAAGACATGCAGTGGCAGGGGCAGCAGATCAAGCAGTATCAGGCGATATTCCTGCTGTTGGGTTCAGCGAATCACGATGAAGCCGTCTTTGCCGAGCCAGAGGTCTTTGACCTGCAGCGTGATAACTTGAATGAGTCATTGAGCTTTGGCAGGAGTTCACACAGCTGTGTCGGTGCCCATCTGGTGCGTCTGGAAATGCAGGCTGCCTTGCGTGTGCTCTTGGCTCATTTCTCGGAAATCAGCCTGCGTCAGAAACAATTGCACTGGCGTCGACGCCGGGCACACCGCTGGCTTGAATCCCTGCCGCTCAGTGTTGAGCGTTTTTAACGCGGCATTAGGCGGATGACTTCTCCGGGGAAGACCCGGCCACCCTCAGCATCATTTTCAGAGTCAGTCAGCAGATAGATCGTGCCGTCAGGAGCTTCAGTAATATCTCGAATGCGGCGATCATAATCCACCAGCAAGTGTTCCTCACCGATCACGCGTTCTCCATCCATAAGCAGGCGTATCAGGAAGCGACCCTGTGGCGGACTCAGTGAGCCAATCAGAACGCTGCCCTGCCAGCCAGGAAAACGCTCATTCTCAACCATGATCAGGCCGGATGGGGCCAGCGAGGGAAACCAGTAATACAGGGGCTGTGCCACCCCAGGCCACTGTGTGGGGCCGATCTCCGAGCCATCATATTCCTTGCCATAGCTGATGTAGGGCCAGCCACTGTTCTGGCCCGCTCTGACCACATTCAGTTCATCGCCACCCATGGGGCCATGTTCAACCGTCCATAGTTCACCTGTCTGCGGGTGTAACATGGCACCATCAGCATCGCGATGCCCGATAGCATAAATTTCAGGACGCACATTGGTGAGGCCGACATAGGGGTTATTCGCAGGAATGGATCCATCAGCATTGATGCGCAGGACCTTGCCGCGCAAGCTGGTCAGGTCCTGAACTTCGGGGCGCATCTCCATATAACCGATGGTGGTGATGAAAAGCTTGCCGTCCGGTGTTGATGTCAGTCGTCGGCTGGGCAGGTTACCCAGAATTTGCAGGTTTTCAAAGCGGCTCATGTCGGCCGAGAGTCTGGCGCTGGCCACCTGTTCCAATGGGCCGTCTTCACCCTCAGCTTCATAACCAAAAAATACCCGGCGGGTGGCGCCAAAATCAGCATCAAGCTCGATATCCATGAGAATACGGCCGCCGCCAGAGCGAAATGGCGGCAGGCCGGTCAAAGGCGCGGAAACGGAACCGTCTGCCTGCAGAATCCGGACCCGACCGGAGCTTTCAGCGACCAACAGACTGCCATCCGGCAGGGCATCAATTGCGCGTGGTCGACCCGGTCCCAGGTCTGCCAGAATGACGTCCATCTGAATGTTGCTGGTGCTGGCTCTGGGAGCATCCGTCTGCCCAGCAAAAGCTGGTCGGGGCGGATTGGCAAAGGGGTCTGGTGCACTATCAGCAGCAGCTAGACAGCTGCTCAGTGAGCCCAGGAAGATCAAAAAAAGGCAGCGAAGCGGCAAGGTGAGAGACATGATCAGACCCTTTCATCAGTAGTGGATGTGCAACTATCTCAAAATTGCAGCAACGAGGGAAGCATGTATGGGCGCTGGACTAATAGCAGGGGGATGTTTATTCTCTGATTCTTGTTGCCGGGAGATCCTTATATGCCGAGTAAAACACTTTACCTGTTCATACTGCTGTTTATGCTGCCGGGCTTATCAGAACTCGCCTCTGCCCAGGATATTGCCCAGCAGCTTTATTCCCGCTTTGAATCCTCTGTTTACCGGGTCGAAGTGGTCACCCCGGGCATTGAAAACAAGGCCTCGGTCGGCACCGGGTTCGTTATTGGCCGGAATGACATCCTGGCCTCGAACTACCACGTAATCTCCAGCGTGGTAAATGAGCCGGATCGCTACCGCCTGGAATGGGAAAGTGTTGACGGACGACGAGGACCATTGACGGTACTGGCGGTCAATGTGGTGCATGATCTGGCACTGCTGAAAGCCGAAGAGCCCATGGGCATCCCCATGCAGACTACCAGCCTGCCGGATAATGGAACCTCCCTGTTTTCACTGGGTCACCCGTTGGCACTCGAGCTCGCCATTGTAGCCGGTACGGCGAATGGCCTGCTGGAGACCTCTCTGTATGACAAGATACATTTTACCGGCAATATCAATCCCGGCATGAGCGGGGGCCCGACGCTGGACCGTGAGGGCAATGTCGTGGGCGTTAATGTGGCCACCAGCGGCGAAGCTGTATCCTATCTGGTACCGGCAAGCTATCTTGATGCCCTGCTCTCTGAAGCGAGTATGGTCAACTTTCAGCCCGAACGGGACCTTGAAAACAGCATCAATAATCAGTTGCTTGAAAATCAGCAGTGGCTGGTTGATCAGATTATTGGCAGTGAGTGGTCGAATATTATGCTGGGTAAATTATCGGTGCCAGGGCGCATTTTTAATCGCCTCGACTGCTGGAGTGATAATCAGTTTGAAGAAGGCAGCAATCGCTACACCGTTAATGCAGCCGTTTGTCGGGGGCAGGACAATATCTTTCTGTCGGAGCAATTACGGGCCGGCGCTTTTTCTTACGAGTTTTATTGGCTGGATTCAGAACAGTTGACCAGTACAGAGTTCTACCAGATTTATGCCAGAAGCAATCGCACCCGTTTTCCTTCCCGACCGGAGGAGGAAGATGTCGGTAACTTCTCCTGTTCCACCCGGTTCATCGAACTGACGGAGCAGGATTTCAAAGTCAATATTTGTGCACGCCCTTACAAGGACTATCCGGAGTTAACAGACTTTATGGTTCTGTTAACGCTGGTAGGCCATGAAACGGAGGGGCTTATTTTTACTATGGACTTTTCCACGGTGACCCTGGATAACGGGCTCGCACTGCTTGAGAAATTTTTAGGAGCGCTGCAATGGAACCCCTCATAATCCGGGTATCCCGCGGTGGCCGCTCGCAGCCAGTTTTTCAACGGGCAGACAGCTTCCCCTACCGTATCGGGCGCGCCTATGACAATGACCTGATTATTGCCGATGAAACCGTATCGCCTCATCACCTTGAAATTCATGCGGATGATGAGCGCTACTGGATAAAAACCCTCTCGGAAGAAAACGGCACCTGGATCGGCAAGGAAAAACTGCAGGATCATGAACATGAACTGAAGGTGCCAGCCACCATTAATATCGGCAGGACGCATCTTGAGACTCATGCTGCTCATTCACCGGTTGAGCCGACCTTGATCATTGCCAGATCACACCAGATTTCTGAATGGTGCTCCAGGCTGACTATTGCGCTGGGGCTGATCCTTGTCTACTTGCTGGTGAATTATTATTTTGCCTATAACCAGGCCTCCATCGTACAGGACTGGAATGAAATTCTGATCAATCAGCTGCGAAATTACCAGCAGGTGGATTTTTTCGGCTATCCGGTCTTGCTGGCCGGCATCATGAGCATCGTATCCAGAATTTTTCACCACAGCTGGCGTTTCCCGCTGCAGCTAAGTATTGCCAGTATCGGCTTTCTTGTATTCATCACCCTTGCCGAATATCGCAGCAATATCAGTTATTTTTTCACCAGCGACCAGGTGGCCAACGTGCTGACAGTTGCTTTCAGTGGTATCTTTTTTGCCTGGCTACTGGCCTGGCAATTACGAGCGGCCAGCATGATTTCAGTCAAACGCGCGGCCTTTGTTGGTATTGGCGTGGTCTGGGCTGCCCTGGCCATACAGAATATACAAAATGTTGTAGAGCAGCCTGATTTTCGTACCCAGCCGGACATGCACAATATTGTGCAACGATTTGATGTGCGGCTGATGTCGAGTGAGCAATCCATTCCAGTATTTATCGGCAAGGTCCGGGACGATTTACGCGAAGGGCTTGCAGCAGAGCTCAACAAAGACAGTTGATCTTCAACGATGTCTGGAAACAATCAACAGCGCTTCTCTGATTTTCAATCGCAGCTGATTTTGCCAAAGCGCATGAGTTCAGTGCCGGGCTTCAGGCCACCGCAATTGCCCGGTGCTTTTCGTCAGCCACAACCACAGGCCTGTTCAAATGAAGATCAAAATGAATACCGCAGTGCAGGGGTTTTACTGCAGGCGATGGCTGCCGAAGCACGAGAATGGAGTAAGCAATTGCCGCCTAACTATCGACCTGCCATCGTCGCCATCCTGCATGGCGGTGTGCAGGTTCAGGTACGCTCTCTGGCACAGGTGAGCTTCGACGGCATCCGTATAGAGGGCACGATGGGGGCTGATATCCCCTGCTCCATGCTGGCCCACCAGGACACCGTCCAGCTGGTGTGCTATGCGGTTGAACTGGACACTGAAGATGAAAATTCAGAAGAAGCGGCACCCAACCCAATTGGCTTTATCTGGGCCGATCATGACGAAGAAATCTAGTCGCCAACCTGCGCGAGCAGTTTTATCAAGGTGTCCGTATTTTTGGTTTCTGCCTATCTGCGAAGATGCGGCACGGGATATAAACAGGCAGCACCTATGGCAGGCAGCAATAAAAATAACGAAGCTATCTGGTCGGTCGTAAAGGCTATTCCTGCCGGTAAAGTAGCCAGTTATGGACAGATAGCAGACCTGGCAGGTTTGCCCGGCAGAGCTCGCCTGGTCGGCCGCAGCATGGGCCTGATACCCGATAGAAAAAATGTGCCCTGGTACCGGGTTCTGAAATCCAATGGTCAGCTGGCGGGCAAACCAGGCTCAGACTTCGCGCGCAGGCAGGCAGATTTGCTCATAGATGAAGGCGTGGTGGTATTAAAAAACCGGGTGAGCATGAAAAACTTTCAGTGGCAGCCGTCTCTGGAGGAGATGCTGTTTCGTTTGGATGCCTAAGGCTGCATCCACGCAGGTTTCAGTTTTGCTATTTTCTGGTAAATGGGACACCTGTCATGGTGAGCACCTGGCAGATACCCAGTACTCATCAAAAACTCATTGGTAATCTCACCGCCGGTAAAACGGAAAGTCTTTTTAAACAGCTTTACCCATTCATCCTTGGGAAGCGGGTGATGTGCATCGAGCCAGGACTGAAATGAGCCAAACTCCTTTTGCAGTGAGAGGATGGTATTGGCATTGGCAATCGCCGCATCTATTTTCAGACGGTTGCGAATGATGGAGGCATCATTGAGTAAACGCTGCCGGTCCTTTTCCTGGTAAGCAGCGACTTTTTCAATATCAAAACCATGAAAGGCCCGATGATAAGCCGTCTTTTTTTTCAGGATGGTCAGCCAGGAAAGCCCAGCCTGGTTAATTTCCAGCACCAGGCGCTCAAACAGAAGCTGGTCGTCATGCAGGGGAAAACCATATTCCTGGTCGTGGTAAGGGCCATGTAATGGATGGCCTTTCGATATTTCGCAATAGCTGCTCATTAAAAATCCAGCTCCCTCAGGTCGGGGTCCAGCCAGGCCGGTTCGGACCAGATACCTTGCGGTGAATAATACTGGTATAGCCAGTCAATCGTACAGATATTCTGCAATCGGGCCAGTTCATCGGTCAGTGAGGACAAGGCTTGAGGGCTTTGCAGCTCGGCAGCAATCTTCCCGGGCTTTACCATCAGTTAATTTTCATACAGCTGTTTTCCGAAATATAAATGATCGGCAATACCGTTTTTAAAACGGGCAATCTGGGGCATACAAGCCCATCGGTTAAAGCCAAATTTTTCCAGCAGGGCAATACTGGCATGATTTCTCGACAGCAAAATGGCGATCAGCGTGTAGATTTGCAAACCTTCACAGACCGCCAGAGTATGCTCCATCAAGGCAGTGGCAATTCCCTGGCGTTGGTATGCTTCATCAATGTAGTAGGAGACTTCCGCCGTATGATAAAAAGCCGAGCGCCCATAGCGGTATGGGCTTAAGGCCAGATAGCCCAGAACGGTATCATCATGCTCGGCGACAAAAATCGTATAGTGTTCCCCCGTATGCTGTACCAGCCAGGGTTGACGCTGAGCCAGAGAGAGCTCATCTTCGTCGCCGGTAAGACCGCCGATGCGGACAGCCTGGTTATAGATTCGCAGAATCTGAGGAAAATCTTTAGTCTGAACCTGACGGATTTTCATACAATAATTAAAGTGTTGCCGGGTTTAACAATGAGGTCAGTACGTGGTCTTCCCAGACCCCGCTGATTTTCAGATAACGCTTTGCTGTTCCCTCTATGGTGAATCCAAGGCGTTCCAGCAAAGCGCCTGAGCGCTGGTTTTCCGGCATGTAGTTGGCCATTATGCGATTAAGCAAGAGCTCATCAAATGCATACGTAATCACATGCTGACAGAGCTGTAACATGATGCCCTTGCCTTCATACTCCTTCGAAATGCCATAACCCATGTAACAGGCCCGCATGGGGCCATACAGGATATTGCTTAGCGTGCAATGTGCAATGACTTCATCACCAAGATCAGTCAGCGCGAGAAAAGAAGCAGCGCTGCCCTGGCGGTTTTCCCTTTCCAGCAAACGCAGACGCCTGCGGAGTTGTCGCTCGGCATAGTAATTGGTTTCACGTTCTGGTTCCCAGGGGCCGAAGTGTGAGGCATTCAATCGGTAGTACGCTGCCAGCATCTCAGCATCGGCAACTTTGCTTAATCGGATTTGCATGCTTAATTCAGCCCCAGTTCTTTTTGCCGCTTCTTGCTTAAACCCAGTGAAACAATTCTGTGTGATTCTTTAAGGTAATCTTTTAGGTCCTCATCGCTGAGGCCCGGCTTATCATAATGCTGAATCCACAGCATACCACGCGAGGCCAGATAGGGAGCCGGCCGCAATCCCGGCAATTCAGACAGTATGGCATAGGACAGCGGAGCAACCTTAAAGGTGATGGCAGGCTGCTCTTGCTGGAACCAGCCGATGGCAAAGACCTTGCCCCCTACCTTCCAGACTTCGGCGCCGCGCCATTGGACCACATGCGTGGTGGCCGGAAGACGGGCACAAAAGCTGTTGTAATCCTCTAGATTCAAGGCTATTCGGCTGTAACAAACGCCAGTCGAAGTGCCAGTGCAGCAAAGACCGTAGCAGCCAGGCGATTGAGGTAAAGCTGAACTCGGGGAGATTGCTGCAGCAGCTTGCCCAGTGAGCCGGCCATGATGGCAATCAGTGAAAATATACACAGGGCAACGAGCAGAAAAAGAGCCCCCAGCAAAATAATTTGGGGCGCCAGAGGGCCGTACTCGAGCGAGGCAAATTGTGGCAGAAAGGCCAGAAAAAAAATGGATACCTTGGGGTTGGTAATATTCATGATGATGCCGCGCCGGTAGAGAGCGGCGGCACTCTTGAGATTACTGTGAGAACTTTGTATCTGCTGTGAAGACGAACTGAAAGCCTGCCAGGCAAGATACAGCAGGTATAAAACACCGAGAAGTTTCAGCAGGGTAAATGCCAGCAGCGACTGCTGAAAAATCACGGCAACCCCCAGCGCAACAGCCGTGGTATGAACCAGTAAACCGGTACACAAACCCAGGGTTATCAGGATGCCTGACTTCCTGCCGTACAAGGCAGACTGGGTCAGTACAAAAATATTATCCGGCCCGGGGGCCAGGCTCAGCAGCGCCGAGGCAATGATAAAAGCAAAGACGGCATCAAGAGGCAGCAACATTATTTTCGCTCCGGAGGATTGCTTAGGGTATTCAGAAATCGCTCAGGGCAAAATGAAGGCTGCCCTGCTTAAAGCCTTCGCGCAGGTAAAAGCGATGTGCATCAACACGGTGAATGCCGGAGTCCAGATGAATCTGCGAACAGCTCTGCTCACGGGCATAGTGTTTGAACCAGTCAATCATGGCGGCACCGGCGCCTTGTGAACGATGATCTTCAGCTGTTACCAGGTCATCAATATAAATACATTTTCCCCAGGCCAGTTTCTCACCAAAAACAAAACCGGCCACACAAAGCACACGCGCATCGGATTCAATATAGGCAATCTGAAAGCCCTTTTCTGTTTGCAGCTTGATCTGCGCTATCAGCTCCGCTTCCTTAAACTCTGGCCTGAGTTGGCGCATGACTGGCGCAATTTTATGCAGCTCTTCTTCAGTGCTGGCTAGCTTTATTTCCACACTTATGCCTCCTCATCGGTAATCAGGCGTTTACCATAACTGGAAACTGCATCCAGTTGATACCCCAGCTTTTCATAAAAACGCATCACCGCATCATTGTCCGTCCGAACCAGAATATTAAGTTTGGGGCAACCGAGGCCTATCAGTTTCCTTTCAATCTCCTTCATCAGCTGTTTGCCATAACCTTTATGCTGAAAATCAGGGTGAACACAGAGATAAAAGACAGAACCACGGTGTCCGTCGTACCCCGCCATGGCAGATGCAATGATTCGACCATCGAGCTCGCCGACTAAAAAAAGCTCAGACTGAGTGGACAGTTTGCGCTGAATGTCTCTGTCAGGATTGTTCCATGGGCGGGTCAGGCCGCAATGTTCCCAAAGCAAGATGACATCGGTTTCTTCAGCACGTGTGAAGGGCCTGATTAGCATATTGGCAGTTGCACCTTAATCAGGCCCCAGTTCGCTCAGATACTGTTCGTCGCTGACTTTTTCTAGCCAATTAATCAGAGAGCCATTCGGCCATTCCTGAATGGCAATATGGCTCATGCTGATACTGTCGCTAGCGCCATGCCAGTGCTTTTGTCCGCAGTTGCAGTGCACTACATCACCGGCACGGATTTCTTTTTTGGGTCCGTCCCAGCACTGGGTCCAGCCGCTGCCTTCTGTCAAGATCATCGGGGCCAAACAGCATTTCAATACTAAGCTCGCCGGCGAAATTGTCGGCAGCATCTTGCTGTACCTGACGTGACCCGGCACGTTTGATTTGCATTTTCATGTGACTATCCTGTTTTGATGCAGAGGCCAGTGTAACGACCGGCTGCAGCTTGGGGAAGTATTGCTATGCGGTTTCAGAGTCCGGCGTTTCCGATGACACTGAGAGTCAGACCACAAACGAAGGCAATCACGCTGAGCCAGGCAGTGATGGCCAGTTCTTTGCGCATACCGTCACTGCGCTGGATAATTTTTGTGCTGACACGGTACTTCCAGCTGGGGATGGACCAGACACAGACCAGGTTGCAAAGCAGGGCAAACAGAAACAGGATCACGGAAACGGACAGCATGATGCCGGCCGGAGTAGCAAAGTCAGGGTTTTCACCAAACACGCTTATCACCACAAAGCTGCCGATAATCAGAGAGGAAAACCAGGTGTGAAAGGAACTTCTGTCATTGAGCCATTCCACAAGATACTTTCGATTATCTTTGGTGATAATCGCGAGGTCTTCTGTTTGTTCGGGTTCGGCATTCATGGCTCTAACTATAAAGCATGTTCCATTTTATTGCTGCCTTGAGTTATGGGATGAATCGATAGTGATGCTAAACAGCTTCATACCAAAGTCCATAACGGTCACCCTGCCATAGCAAGAAGCGGAGCAGGTAAGCCGTAGCAAGGAGTAACACACCACCAGCTAAAGCTGCTTCACTGATAAAACCCATACAGCAGAACAAAAAGCCAAAACAATGTGAGAGAGTCTCTACCCGGGTAGCCGAGCTTCGGACAGGGCGAAGCTGGAGAAAATTAAAGGCAAACCACAACTTCAAAAGTGGTGATAAACTTTTCCAGTTGTCAGAGTTTTTATCAAGCGTAAAGCTCTCCTTACGTAAAGTTTCAATATCAACTTCAAGTGTTGCAGCAAGGCATTTGAGAGATTCGAGACTGGCTTTTTGTCCGCTTTCAATTCGCTGAATGGTGCGAACATTGAGCCCGGACATTTGTGCCAACTGTTCCTGTGAAAGATGTCGGCTTAATCGCAATTCTTTTAAAATCATTTTTAAGCTCCTGCACTCCTGGTTTAAGAGTATTTGCCACACTATAAACTGTCAGGAACGAATTTAACCCGACAGATTAGCGACAATTTAAAATTCAACATGCTGGAAGGCTGGCGTGATTGAGACAGCCACTTATATCAGCATTTTTGTTTGGCCTGGCAATCAATAAACGTCCAGGGTTCGGGCAACTCTAAAGCCGACATCATCGCGGCTTTCGTTGCTGTAGTCCCGATAGGAAAGACGCAGTTCGGTAATGGATCCATGCGCCCAGCTGGAGCCGCGAACCACATGATAGGTGCCTGAGTTTGGTCCGTAGGGATCTACTTCGATATTGCCGCCAATGGAGACAGAAGTGCCATAATAGTCATGTACCCATTCGGCAACATTGCCCCCCATGTCATAGAAGCCCTGGGCATTCGGCGCGAAAGATGCGACAGGTGCGGAAGCGACGAAGCTGTCGTTATAGTTGATGATGACACGTCCCAGGATGGACGCTGATGAAATGTCGGCATAGTTGCCGTGACGCTCGGGTGGCGGCAGTTCCGGGCCCCAGGGGAATTTCAACAGACTGGTCGGGTCGTCATTTTCGACACGGGCAGCCCAGGCCCATTCCGCTTCGGTGGGCAGCCGGTAACCAGTACTGTCCTGGTTGAAACCGACTACATTACCGTCTTCGACAATATAAAACAGCGGCAGGTCTTCCTGTTCACTGAGCCAGTTGCAGTAAAGTGCAGCTTCCTGCCAGCTGACATTCACCACGGGCTGGTTGTTGTTGCTAAGGGTGATGCGATCGATCACGCCGGAAGAATGTTCTGTATCGTATTGCTTGAACTGGGCATTGGTGACTTCGGTCAGTGACAGGTAATACGGCTTGGTCAGGCTGATGGAACGAAGAGCCTCATTGGCCTGTCGTCCTGCTTCACGGCGCGAGGCGCCCATCACGAAATTGCCAGGATAGAGTAATTTGAGTTCCTGCCCATTAGCCGCAGTGATCATGGGACGGATGTTATTCAGGCGTTGCTGTTCGAGTGTGATCAGTGAAACATTAAGTTGCTGCTCCAGACCGGGTCGAGAAATGAATTCCTGTGTGAAAGGCACAAAACCTTCAGCGCGGATTTCGATGGTCTGTGATGCTGCCAGCAGTTCCACCACCTGGTTGGCATTACCACGCAGTTCGCCATTGATATAGAGCTCGGCATTGGCAGGCTGGGCATTGATGGCAACTGAGCTCAGGATAGGATCCAGGCTTACATTCAGTGAGAGCTCCTGTTCCGGCTGGGTCTGGATGCTGCGGCGCAGTTCTTCGTAGCCGGTGCTGAAAAAGGTCAACTCATAGGATTGGCCTGGCGGAATGGTAAGTTCCAGCGGAGTTTGTCCCTGGTATATGCCATTCAGGGTGACCCCGGCATTACTGGGGGATGATTGCAGCAAGACTAGGCCATCGGCCTGTTCCAGTTCAATCAGTGGAAGTGACTGGTCAATGCGGGCTCTCACATTCAGCGTATCGGTAAAGGCTTTGTGTGCATTGAGTTTGACCAGCAGTTCGTGTTCACCGGCAAGCACCTCGGTATCGAGCGGCGTCACGCCAACATCAAAGCCGTCAATGGTTACGGTGGCGCCGGGGGGCGTGGTGACAAAGCTGACCGTGGCCCAGGCAGGCAGAAGTTCGACCGAGAGACTCTGTTCCTGCTCGCGTCCGGTGATGCTGACAAGCTGCTGCTGACTTTCATAACGCTCCTTGCGAATGAGAATCTCATGATCGCCGGCGGCGAGCTCTACTCGACTCAGGGGTGTCTGTCCGATTTCCTCGCCATCAATATAGACATTGGCGGCTTCAGCATTGCTGTCAATATTCAGATAGCCCGGCAGTGGCAGTAATTGAATTTGGAAGGTCTGCGCCTGCTCATCCTGCACAGTGATAGTGGTATCCACATCATAGTAACCTGGAGCGGTGACGCTGATGTCGTAATTGCCTCGCAAGGCCAAATAACGCGGACCGATTTTGATGGCCAGTGGCGAGTGTACTTCCACCAGGCTCTCAAAGGGCTGGGCATCAATGAAAACGGATCTGGCGGAAAGCACGAACCAGCCGGCAAGAATAAAGCACAGCAGTAAAATACCTATGCCGATTTTGACCGGGCTGAGGGTGATGGAAAACGTTTCGGCACTGCTGTCATGTGGCGTGAAATCAATCGGCGTGATGATCTCGTCATGCTTTGAGGCTGGCTTGTTGTTATCTTTGCTCACGGCAGTCTACCTAGACTGGCTCATTGCAGATAACTGTGACAACTGGCTCTTCGCCGCTGAAGGGGACGACAAACTCCTGTCGTACATCGCGGTAACCAGCGCGTACACCAACTGCAGTATAGGCGCCTGGAATCAATTGCATGGTCTGTGAGTTGAAGGTGCCCAGTTCGCTGACCCGAAAAATGGTCACATCAGTGACTCCGTCTGAATTGAGCCTTACCGTAATCGGTACGCGCGCGCGGTCCAGATAGGAGCGCAGACTGCTCAGTTGGTTGTACAGACGCGATCCGTCCGTTACCAGTGACAGGGACTCGTTGTAAACTGCAATACTTTGCTGATAGACCTGATCATCGGACAGGCGCAGGGGATTATTCAGGATGTTCTTCAGGTAATTATCCAAGTTAAGCCGCTGTTGAGAGCGGTCCCTGCCCTGCTGCGCGGCTACCACATTGGCATCTATGGCCAGAGCTGTGTTGTAGGCGCTCAGTGCATCCTGCCACTCTTCAGTGGCTTCATACGCTCTGGCAGCTGTAAGTTGTAGATTCAGATCGCGATCCAGAATCATGGTTTCAGCCTGGATGATGGCCGCTTCAACATCGCCGGAATCCGGACGCATGGCCAGCGCCTGATTGAAAGACTGCAGAGCTGCTTCAGGATCATTCTGCTGGATGGCGCTGAAGCCGGCTGACATATGATTGCGGAAATCCCGGTCAAGGATGTCCTGATTGGTTTGTGTAATAGCCGCAGCGGCCTGAGAATGTTCGGGGTCAATGGCCAGGGCATCCTGATAACGCTGCAGTGCTGTTTCAAGATTGCCACGGGCGCGTTCCTGGTCGCCAGTTTCTATCAGAGCCAGTACTTCGCCCAGTGTCTGAGCCCTGCTCAAGCCGGTTTGTGCCAGCACGGACTCGGGGTCGATAAGCAATGCCCTTGCAAAGGATTCATCGGCCCGTGCCGGCAGTCCGGACTCTATCGCTGCATAACCCTCATCAATGGAGTTGCTAAGCACCTCCAGGCTTTCTGTTTCCAGAGCCTGCAGGGCCAGCAGTGAGCGCTGATAGGTTTCCTGTGCACCAGTAAAATCCTGTTCTTGGTAGGCCGTATCGCCTTCTGTGGCGATGGCCAGTGCGGCTTCATAGGCCTCTGCTGCCCAGCTTTCGACATTGATCCCTTCGAGTGTGCTCTGCAGGTTCAGAATCTGCTCAAGAATATTCTGTGCGTTTTCCCGCTCACGCAGGAGCTGAGCTTCCTGAAAGGGAGACAGGGTGCTTTGCGGCGTTCCCCGCTCAACCGGAATGACGATGGGCGCCATGGTAGCGGGATCCGGTGTGCGTATGTAGCGGGGCAGGATGAAAATTACGCCCAACACCAGAACCAGCAGCAAAGAGAAAATACCCCAGAGAATTTTTGTATGCTGCTGCTGTTTGTTGAAATGGTGCTGCTGGTCACCCATACCAAAGATGGGTGGGCCACTGTCATGGGCGGAATCTTCAGGCGCCGGAGCATGTGTGTTTTTTTCAGCCATGCTGAATACTACTATAGGTCCAGGCTAAATATCTTCAGAAGCGGGCGCTTCGCCAATTTCATTGGCGTACATCTCGGCGAGAATTTCGCGCCATTGCTCGTACTGAGTCTCGACATTACCAGACAGGGTAACCTGGCGTTCTTCCAGATCGATGGTCTGAGGAGCAATTTCATTCTCCAGTGACTGGCCAAGCTCAGCCAGAGCCTCCACATGCATCTGGGCTTCATCGCCTGCACTGAAGGCTTCCTTGATCAACCAGCCTCCACCCAGCAGGCCACCATACATAGCAGCATTACTGATACTGCTATTACTTTGGGTGGCTGCCAGACCTCCGACGATGGCAGCGATGCCGATAATCATGTTGCGTCGTGACTGGCGCTGCAGGCGGTCAAGCTTCATGACTTCATCATAGCTTAGCCGGCGAAATTCTGTGTAAGGCACCTCCATCTGGCGGGCAAAGCCGGTGTAGTAATCCTGTAGGGTATCCACATACAGGTAATCACGTTCGCGAATGGTCTGGATACGTGTCATCAGGGGATCGTTTTGTGCCGGCAGGCGGTCTACCTGCAAGATTCCATTACGATCCGTGCTGAGGTACTCGGAAAAAGCCTGGGGAGCAAACTCGCGGGCAAACTGTATTTGCGAAATGGTACGCACATTCAGGGCATCCTCCCTATCCAGGTTTTGCTGGCGGTAGCGCAGCATGTCATTGGCGATGCGGTTATACAGCCCCTGGAAAGAATCCTGTGTGCTCTGGATGCGGCTGTCATAGTTATAACGGCTGACAACTTCTTCATACTCCCGCTCAAACCAGAGTCTGCCACTGGAATCCCTGACATCGACATTGACTACCATCGTCTCACCATCGGATTGCAGAATCGTGCCGTTTACGATGACGTCTATGGTTTTGGATTCTTCGGGAATGACCCTGACCACACCCCAGTTGCCTGTACGTTGCAAGGTGTCGGCGAGCAGATTGGCAGAGTAATAGGTTTCGGCAATGCGCACATCGGCAAAGGTCAGCTCAGCGTCATTTTCATCCATGTCATCAAAGCCGGGATTAAATACAGCGATACCGACATCCAGCAACTCATCCTCGGGTATCGGCTCCTGTTCAATCAGCGCCTGAGTGATTGTGGTCGATTTGATATTCTGGGTACTACAGGCGCTCAAGCCCAGGAGCGCCATTGAAATAAACAAATAAATAAAATGCCTGTTCATGTCACACCTTCAGTTTCGTTCTGTCATACCCCGGATTCTGACTCTTCAGGAATGGGTAGACCGGTATAGTTGCGGTATTCATTCCACAGCCTTTCGCGCAATTCGGGGTCGGGTTCGTTCATGGCTGCTTCGCGTAATTGGCGTGCAACCACATCATCATCATTACCGTTGGGAATGTCATCTGGAATCGGCGCCTGTGGCATGCTGCTGTTATCAAAGTCGCCCTCCCGGTTACGACCCAGATCTGGCATCACGCCGCCGCCTGAAGAGCGGTTGGGTGCTGAGGCAATGACCACCGGGGCATCGCCGCCGGTTCCATTACCCTGTGAGCCCGTGCCATTTTGCTGGCCACTGTTGCCCATGGTGCCACCGGCAGCGCCTCCAGCGCCACCACCGGCATTTTCATTTTCGATGCCCTGTGCCGCTTCACGCTCACTGAGAATCATGCCATCAAAAACAGCGATACTTTCTTCGAGCCGAGCGTCAAGTGCTGCCTGCCTCTCTGACTGGGTCATTGGCTGCTCGCGACCAGAGGCCAGGTCACCAAAGGGGTTATCCCCGTTACCCGCACCGCTTTCCTCGCCGGGAAATTCTCCCTCTCCGCGCGTGCTGCCAGCTATGGTTCCAGTAGCATCTTCGCTGCCAAAGGGCTCATCTCCCTGATTCCCTGAACCACCTCCGCTGGTGGCTGTTTCAAAAGGATCACTGCCACTGCCAGCGCCGATCACTCTGCCACCGGCACCGGAATTACCGCTGCCATCGCTTTGAGTGCCGCTATTGCTGCCGCCATCTCCCAGGATATCGCCCAGTGTGCCGGAGCTGGCGCCTGGCAGGCCTGCCGTTGGGAAAGGTTCCAGGCCTGGCAGACCGCTATTGACACCGACCGTGGTGCTTAAACCGCCATCGTTGTTGCTGTTACCGGCAGTGTTGGAGGTTCCGCCTGGAAGCTCGCTGCCAGCCTGTGTTCCTGATTGCTGTCCGGGCATGCCTCCCTGAGCTTCAGTGCCTGCAGTGGTGTTGGCCATTTCGCCATCGGCATTGGCCGCGCTGCCCTGTGAGCTGCCCTGCGTCTGCGAGCTTCCAGCTGTGCTTGGGATGGAGCTGCCGTTGATATCGCCGGACTGGTCACTGTCAGTGCTTTGATCGAACTCGCCGTTTTCGCCACTGGAAGGCATCTGCCCGCCAGCCGGCGGCATGGATGGCTCGGGTGAAGGCGAGCGACTGCCAGTGTTGGAAGTAGTTTGCGGTGTTGGCCTGTTTGAAGTAGAGCCGCTCTGCCCTGAAGAACTGGTTTGCCGAGAAGAAGTCTCTCCAGAAGTGCTGCTTGATGATTCAGCAGTGCTTTGGCTGGGCGAAGAGCTGGAAGACGGTGCTGAGCTGCTGGATGATGAGCTAGAACTGGAGGACGATGATGATGAGGAACTGCTCGATGAGCTGCTACTGGAAGACTCCGATTGGGACGAAGTCGTCGTCGAAGTCTGACAGGCGCTCAGCAACAAAACTCCTGTCATTGTGAGCAATGTCAAAAACCGCTTTAGCATCATCTCAGTTTCCTGCATCCGGTAAAGAAAAACCCTTATTATTCAGGCCTTATCCTCCGCCTGTGGCATAGACTTGTCAAGGTACAAGTTCCCAAAGCTATCGCATCTCGCGCACCATTCAGTTTCAATTAATGTTGTGGCATTTTTTTCCAAAATCAATGCCGGTCCCTGCACAATTTGCCCGGGAGCAAGCTGTTCACGCTGATAGCTTTTCAAGGGTGAAGCAAAACCATACAGGACAAGTTCATCGAGAGCCTGTGCCTGAACTTGCTGGGGTTTTTCCGACAGCTCCTCCTGCAGGGTCTGGCTGCTGACTTGCACGCGCAAATTGACCAGTTCCACTTTGCCATACAGGCAATGGCCGTAACGACTGGCGTGCAGAGCATGAAAGGCATCGGCCGTTTCGACTTTGCCTTGCCAGGGCAGACACAGACAGGAAGATTGTCCGTAGTAGCGCAGGTCGGCACGGTATTCAGTCAGTACCTGGCTGGTATTGGCCTGCTCAGCCTCAAGCTGGGCGAAGGCCTGTTGTTTCAGCGAGGCATAGACTGCCTGCAGCCGTTCTTCATCACAGTCTTCCAGCAGGGTCTGGAAACTGTGTGAGAGACTTCGTTCCACCGGTGCCAGCAACATACCCAGTGCCGAGAGCACGCCGGCATGAACAGGCACCAGGGCCTGGCGCATGCCCAGGGCATTAGCCAGCGCGCAGATATGCAGGCCGCCGGCGCCACCGAAGCAGCACAGTCTAAAATTTTTCGGGTCATGGCCCTTCTCGATGGAAATGACCCGCAGTGCCTGCGCCATGTGCTCATTGGCTATTTGCACAATACCTTCAGCAGTTTCAAGATTAGTGAGCGCTAACTTTTCTGCCAATTTTGCGATGGCAGATTCAGCAGCCTGCAGATCCAGGTGCATCTCGCCGTCCATGAATGCAGATACCTGCAGACGCCCCAAAAGGAGGTTGGCGTCCGTGACAGTGGCTTGTGTGCCGCCAAGGCCATAACAGGCAGGTCCCGGGTTGGCGCCGGCAGACTGAGGGCCGACGCGCAAGAGACCGCCATCATCGAGGTAGGCAATGGAACCGCCACCAGCACCGATGGTGTGCATGTCGACCATGGGAACTGCAACCGGAAAGTCACCAATACGACCTTCACTGCCAAGCTGGATGGCTCCTTCCTCGAGTAGCGCTGCATCGGTGGAGGTGCCACCCATGTCGAAGGTCATCAGTCCGGGGATCCGGAGCTGCCTGGACAAATAGGCTGCAGCTGCCAAGCCGCCGGCGGGGCCAGACAAGAGCAGGTTCACGGCTTTATCGGCTGCCTGTTCAGCCGAGATAGTGCCACCAGTGGATTGCATGATGGACAGCGGACAGGGTGAGGTGGCTGTTTTAAGGCGCAACAGGTAATCACGCACAAGTGGTCCCAAAGAGGCATTCAGCCAGGTGGCGATGCCCCGTTCGTATTCCCTGTATTCCGGTAAAACCGAGGAGGAGCGACATATAAAGGGCTGCCAGCTCAGCCGCTCACGTAAAAATTTTTCAAGTTGCTGTTCATGCGAGTCATTCAAGAAACTGAAAAGCAGGTTAATGGCGATGGCTACCGGTTGCAGGCGCTCCAGCTCTGCCAGCAGCGTTTGCTGATCGTCCTCATCAATCCCTTCAATTTCATTGCCTTTGGCGTCGATACGGCCACCGATTTCCAGACAGAGCGCTTCCGGTACTGGCGGTTTTCTGGCTGGAAACTGCAGATGATACAGAGCCGGGCGGGTCTGGCGCGCAATGCTCAGGAGGTCTTTGAATCCGCGGTTGGTGATAAAGGCAGTTGCCACACCCTTGGATTCCAGCGCAGCATTGGTGGCAACGGTGCTGCCATGTATGATGCAAAGCTCGCCGGCAGCGACAGCGTCTTCTAGACCGAGGACCTGAATGCCCTTTAGAATGGCGCGTTCCGGGGCATCGGGCGTTGACAGCACCTTAAGTGTGCTCAGCTGCCCGGCTTTGTTCAGCACAAAATCAGTGAAAGTGCCGCCGGTGTCGACGCCTAGGATTGATGGACTTTCCTGAGCCATGAAATTCAGCAGATTGTTGAGGAAGGCCGATTATACGCTATGCCTGAATTACCTGAAGTAGAAACAACCCGCCGCGGTATAGAACCGCACATTCTCAAGCAGCAGGTCAGTGAGGTCATTGTGCGTCAGGGCAATTTGCGTTGGCCGGTGTCAGCCGAGTTGCGCACCCAGCTGCCGGGGCAGCGCATCACGCGCGTCGGCCGCCGGGGCAAATATCTTTTGCTGGAAACACCAGCCGGGGTGATACTGGTACATCTCGGCATGTCCGGCAGCTTGCGCATAAGCAGCAAGAAAAGCGAGTTAAAAAAGCACGATCATGTAGACATTATCTTTAAAAATGGCGATATATTGCGATATCACGACCCGAGGCGTTTCGGCTGCATACTCTGGGCAGGGCAGCAGCCCTTCAAGCACGTGCTACTGGCTCACCTGGGTCCGGAACCGCTGGATGTAGACTTTAGTGCCGAATACCTTTACAGGCATTCACGGGCTCGTCAGAGCCCGGTTAAAAACTTCATCATGGACAGTCAGCTGGTGGTTGGTGTCGGAAATATCTATGCGAATGAAGCGCTGTTTGCTGCTCGGATAAGCCCGCGTCGCAGGGCGGGCTCATTAAGTCGTGCGGCCTGCGAGAGGCTGGCTGGCGCCATCAAGGATATTCTGCAAGAGGCCATCAACCAGGGAGGCACCACGCTGCGGGATTTTGTTGGTGGAGATGGCAAACCGGGTTATTTCAAGCAGTCACTGTCAGTTTACGGTCGCGGTGGGCAGCCCTGCTCAGTCTGTGCTAAACCGCTGAAGGAAATTCGACTGGGGCAGCGCAGTACGGTGTACTGTACACAGTGTCAGTCCTGACCGGCCTTATTGCTCAGGCGGTAATATTTTTGCATCAGCTCTTCACGGGACTCCTGGTGGCTGGGGTCGAGCGGGATACAGTCGACCGGACAAACCTCGACACATTGGGATGTTTCAAAGTGCCCAACACACTCTGTGCACAGAGCCGGGTCGATCTGGTAAATCTCGGGGCCGAGCGAGATTGCCTGGTTGGGACATTCGGGCTCGCAGACATCGCAGTTTATGCATTCATCAGTGATCATCAAGGCCATGATCAGGCACCACTATTCTGGTATTTGTCGAGGATGACGCTGGCCACCAGGGGGTCAACAAATTTGCTGATGTCTCCACCAAAGGAGGCAATTTCTCGCACCAAAGTGGACGAGATATAGCTCAGGTGTTCAGAGGGCGCCATAAACACGGTTTCTATTTCCGGTTCCAGCGCGCGGTTCATGGCAACCAGCTGAAACTCATATTCAAAGTCGGCAACGGTGCGCAGGCCTCGTAAAATTAGCCGGGCATCGCGGGATTTGACGAAGTCGGTAAGCAGACCGGAAAATCCACAGACCTCGACATTGGGAATTTCCGCCAGCACTTTCGAGGCCAGCTCCACCCTCAGTTCGAGCGGGATGTCCGTCTGCTTCTGCAGATTGGAGCCAATGGCAACAATGACATGGTCAAACAGACAGGCAGCCCGCTCTACCAGATCGGTGTGACCGTTGGTGATCGGGTTAAAGGTTCCTGGGTAAACAACTGTTTTCATGTGATTTCACCGCCTTAGGGGGAGATGAATTATACCTGAAAGTCCCTGCTGAAGCTGAAGTATTCTTGCAAACAGCTTTCCATTCACAGGGGAATCTTTTAACCTTGCTGCCTGTGCAGGAAGCGTCTGGCATCTCCAGTGAGCCTGCCGAATTAAACAGTCGCACAGGTTTTGTATTCATGCGTGAAGCGCTCCGTTCAAAAATTCTCACCGCCCCCAAATTCCGTTACAGCCAGCTCATCAAAGCCGGTCCCAATTATGTCTGTAGCGGCATGATTGCCCTGGATAATGATACCGGTGAACTGCTTGAGGGTGATGCGGCCGAACAGACACGTAAAATTTTTCAGAACCTGAACATTCTGATGAAGGAGTTTGACCTGATTCACAGCGACCTGGTCAGTGTGAGAATTTTCACCACCCACTTTGATGAGTTTGCCAAGATCAATGAAGTCTGGGAGGAGTTCTTCATAGCAGACAAGGTGCCGCCGGCCAGGTCTGCGTTTGGCGTCACTGCCTTGCCACTGAATGCCAAGGTTGAAATCGAAGTCTCCTTTTACCGGGAGTAGGCGGGCACTAACTTTCCTGGCGCTGACACAGCCCGTAGTAAACCTGCCCGGCTTTTTTGCTTCTGATCAGCCGCCAGTTTTCCGGCAGCTTTAGTTCTTCAAGCGGCTCGGCCGATTCAAGATAAATCAGTGCCCGCCGGTTTAGCCAGGCATGTTTTTCCAGTAGCTGGCAGCTTTGTGCCAGCAGATCGGCCGCAAAAGGCGGATCAAGAAAAACGATGTCCATTTTATGTGCGAGTTTGACGCTGCACAAAAATTCCAAAGCATCCTGCTGTATGAGTTCAATCTGAGCCTGGGATAAGTTCTGCAGGTTTTCACGGATACAGGCGCTAACGGCAGCATCGCTTTCCACACAAACTACACAATGCGCTCCCCGGGAAGCCGCTTCAAAAGACAGGGCGCCACTGCCAGCAAACAGGTCCAGGCAATGAGCGCCAGCAATATCCGCTTGTAGCCAGTTGAACAGTGTTTCACGTATTCTGTCTGCAGTAGGGCGCAGCCCTTCATGATCCGGGAATCGAATTTTTCTGCCGCGCCAAAGGCCGGCGATGATACGTAACTGGTTCAAGGTTATTAGCTCAATTCAAATCGCCTTTGCATCCTGGCCGATAAAGCACAATAAAGCCAGATTGACTTGCCTGCCGGCTTAAAGTAGCTTCCCCCGCATGCAAAGAATGAGTGAAGATCTGGGCGCCATTATACTGGGAAGTTTTATCCTCTTGGCAGGCTTGCTGGTATATCTGGTCGCCCCCTATGCAGAGGTGAGCGAGGCCTATTCGATGGCCAGCAGTCTCAGCGGCTTTGATCCTCAGCTCTGGCTTGAGGAGGCTAACACGCGCAGCGAATTGGGAGCGACCTTGTCAGCGTTGGTTAATGATTCCAGGCCTGAGGGCTGGAATCTCAATCCCCTGCAGGCTTTTTCACTCAGCTTCTTTTTCTCGGCTCTGCCCTTTCTTGTCATTCTGGGATTGCTGTTCACAATTTTATGTCACCTGATGTTTGAAGATGCCGTCGTTTTTCTACGGGGCTTTGTGGCAGTTTTTGTCGTGGCCGTTCTGGCTTACCTGCTCGCCGCGCAAACGGATTTTCAGAACATGGGAATTGGCTATGCCCTGTGGGCTATTTTGCTGGGTCTTTTTGTCAATAATGTTTTCGGATTACCTGACTTCATCAGGCCAGCACTGAAACATGAGCTCTATATCAAAACGGGGCTGGTGCTGCTGGGCGCTGAAGTCCTGTTCAGCAAGGTGCTCGCCATTGGCCTCCCCGGGATTTTTGTTGCCTGGATTGTCACACCTGTGGTGCTGATCAGTACTTTCTGGTTTGGCCAGAAGGTTCTCAAAATGGGATCGAAAACGCTGAATATTACCATCAGTGCCGATATGTCAGTTTGCGGAGTTTCGGCAGCGATAGCAACGGCTGCTGCCTGTAAGGCAAAAAAGGAAGAGCTGACCACGGCCGTTGGACTGTCAATGATATTTACTTCCGTGATGATGGTGGCCTTACCGGCATTGATCAATTATCTGGAGATGCCGGAAGTGCTCGGTGGCGCCTGGATTGGGGGAACCATCGATGCTACTGGTGCCGTTGTGGCCGCTGGAGCCTTTCTGGGTGATACCGCACTAAACGTCGCTGCCACGATCAAGATGATTCAAAATATTCTGATTGGCATTCTGGCCTTTGCCGTGGCCATTTACTGGACCAGCAAAGTCGACCGGCAGGCAGGAGAAGATGTAGGCGTCTCAGAAATCTGGATACGCTTTCCCAAGTTTGTGCTGGGATTTATCGGCGCCAGCCTTTTCTTCTCGCTGCTCTTTGCCATGATGGATGAGGTGCTGGCAGTTGCACTGCTGGAAAATGGCGTTCTGGATTTCAGTGCGGATATGCGTGGCTGGTTATTTTGCCTTGCCTTTGCCAGTATTGGTCTTTCCACCAATTTCAGGGAACTGAAAAGCCAGTTTTCCGGTGGCAAACCCCTGATACTGTATGTGTGTGGGCAGACCCTCAATCTGAGCCTAACCCTGTTGATGGCCTGGTTGATGTTTTACAAGGTTTTTCCAGACATCACCAGCGCCCTTTGAGTTAAGCCGATGAAACGCCGAGATCAAGTTTTTATGACTCTGCTGTTTTTTGCAGGCATCCTCGCTTTGCAAACCCTGCTTCGTTTCAGTGTTGAGCATCTGCCCCAACTGCAGCAGCAGGCGGCCATTATCGAAAGTCGTGACATTGACCCGTCTGCACTCTTTTATACTGAATCCAGGCTGGCCTTGCAGGCCGAAAAACAGGTGCGTCAGCAAATCCAAGAGCAGCGATAAATAAATCCGGTTTGCCTCTCTATACAGACACTGCATTCAGGCCTAACTGCTAGCGAAGCATTGCTGCTGCTGGTAGCATAAGCCTTCCCGCAGAAGTGACAGAAATCTTATGTTTGGTTTTGGTAAACGTCCCGCCGCTGACGCCGATAAAGACGGTCAGAGCGATCTTAATGAAGCTCGGGGCAGCTCATTTTTTTCCCGCCTGAAGAATGGCCTTGGTCGGACCCGCGCCGGCCTGACTGATGGCCTTGGCGCCCTGATGCTCGGAAAAAAAGAAATTGATGATGAATTACTGGATGAAATTGAAACCCGCCTCTTGAGTGCCGATGTTGGCATGGACGCAACGGGCGCCATCATTGATGAGCTGACCAGCCGTCTGAAACGTAAGGAGCTCAAAGACCCGCAGCTCTTGTTTAATACCCTCAAGGATATTTTGCTTGAGCAGTTGGCCGTTTGCGACAAGCCGCTTGAAATACCGCCAGAGCTCGGCAAGCCCTTTGTGATTCTCATGGTTGGTGTTAACGGCGTTGGCAAAACAACCACTATTGGCAAACTTGCCAAGCGTTTTCAGAGCGAAGGGCGTTCCGTCATGCTGGCAGCAGGGGATACGTTTCGGGCAGCAGCAGTGGAGCAGCTCAGTGTCTGGGGAGAACGTAATAATGTCCCGGTAGTTGCACAACATACCGGGGCTGATAGTGCCTCGGTAATTTTTGATGCCTATCAGTCGGCGCTGGCCAAAAAAGCCGATGTGCTGATAGCTGACACGGCAGGCCGCTTACACAACAAAAGCAATCTCATGGATGAGCTGGCCAAAGTGGTTCGTGTTCTCAAGAAGCTTGATGATGATATCCCGCATGAAATCATGCTGGTGCTGGATGCCACCACTGGACAGAATGCCCTGAGCCAGGCTCAGCATTTCTTTACGGCTGTACAGGTCAGCGGCCTCGTTCTGAGTAAGCTTGATGGCACCGCCAAAGGGGGCATGATATTCGCGCTGGCCAGACAGCTGGGCTTGCCCTTACGTTTCATTGGTATTGGTGAAAAGGTCGATGACCTGCGGCCCTTCAATGCCAAGGACTTTGTTGAAGCGTTATTCAGTGGCGATGATTAAGTTTGATGCGGTCAGTAAACGTTACCCTGGCGGACAGGAAGCACTTAGTCAGGTCAGCTTTCAGCTTGAACAGGGTGAAATCGCCTTTCTGACCGGACACTCCGGTGCGGGGAAAAGTACCCTGCTTAAACTGATCATGTTGATGGAGCGTGCAAGCGCAGGACAGGTTTTTGTTAACGGGCAAAACCTGAATCGTCTTTCCCGCCGACAGCTTCCCTATTTTCGGCGGCAAATTGGCCTGGTATTTCAGGATCATCAGCTGCTGTTTGACCGCAGCGTGTTTGAAAATGTTGCCCTGCCATTGCAGATTGCCGGGTATGACTCCCGTGACGCCGCGCGCAGGGTTCGAGCCGCTCTGGATAAGGTCGGCCTCTTGAACAAGGAAAACCAGAACCCGATTGCCCTGTCTGGCGGCGAACAGCAGCGTGTTGGTATTGCCAGAGCCGTCGTCAACAAGCCGGCCCTTTTACTGGCAGATGAGCCAACAGGAAACCTCGACCCCCAGCTGTCGGCAGAGATTATGCGGCTGTTTGAAGAATTCAACCGCGTTGGCGTCAGCATGCTGATTGCCAGTCATGACCTGAGCCTGATTGCCAGCCTTGAGCATCGTATTCTGACTCTTGAACAGGGTCGCATGATTCGCGGTGGAATGAAGTCTGCGCATAAAGAAGTGCTGGAGTAGCAGCTGATGGCAGAGAGCAGGCAACAAAAGGCGGCGTCGAACAGTCCACGTAACAAAGCTGATAAAGCAGTGCTGACAAACAGGGTATCGAGCCTGTTTCGAAACCATCAGCAGGTAGCGGTTGACAGCCTGGACCGGCTCCTGGGCACGCTGACCAGCAGCCTCATGACCTGGGCGATGATTGCCATTGCCCTTGCCCTGCCCTTGAGTCTTTTATTGTTTTTGCAAAACCTGCAGCAATTTGGTTCTGACCTGGATGAAGCCGGTCAGATTTCAGTATTTCTGGATATCACCATCAGCCCCGAGCGTATCGCTACGATACAGCGCGAACTCGATCAGCGCACAGAAATACTCAGCACCCAACTGATAACAGCCGATAATGCCTTGCTGGAGTTTCGTGAGAGTTCTGGGTTTGGCGACATTTTGGATGGTCTGGATGAAAACCCCCTGCCAGCGGTGCTGATTGTCACACCCCTTTCCCAGCAAGTGTCTGAAATCAGGACCTTGATCAGTAGCCTGCAAGACTATGAAGGTGTGGATTCGGTGCAATTTGATCTGGAATGGCTGCAGCGCCTTTATGAAATTTTGAATCTGGCACAGCGCCTGACGTATATGCTTGGAGTCCTGTTGGGTGTGGGTGTCGCCTTGGTCGTTGGTAATACGGTGCGCCTGGCGATCGAAAACCGGCGTGATGAAATTGTGGTGGTCAAGCTGGTAGGCGGGACCGATGCTTATGTGGCCAGACCCTTTTTGTATACCGGTCTCTGGTATGGGATTGGCGGAGGCCTGATCGCCTGTATGCTGGTTCTGATTGCCCAGCTCTTACTGCGTGGCCCGCTGGCCAGACTCTCTGGCCTGTATGAAGGGGGCTTTGAATTCATAGGCCTGGGAATAGACAGTTTTTTCTGGGTCCTACTGATCAGTGGATTGCTTGGTTGGCTGGGCGCCTGGTTATCCGTCTTGAGGCACTTGCGGACAATTGAACCTAGATGAAGGCAGGCTTGTTATGTACACTATAGCGCCCCAGCCTACACTTTTAATTTTTTGATGGAGTAAATCATGGCGATAGAACTGCCCCCATTACCTTATGAACAGGATGCACTTGAACCGCATATATCAAAGGAAACACTCGAATTCCATTATGGCAAGCATCACAACACCTACGTGGTGAAACTTAACGGCCTGATCGAAGGTAGCGAAGATGACGGTAAGTCCCTTGAAGAGATTGTGAAAAGCTCCTCCGGCGGGGTATTCAACAATGCTGCGCAGGTCTGGAACCACAGTTTTTACTGGAACTGCCTGAGCCCGAATGGTGGTGGCGAGCCTTCCGGCGCCCTGGCTTCAGCCATAGAAGCGAACTTCGGTTCGGTGGAAGAGTTCAAAACCAAGTTCACCGACAGCGCGGTCAATAATTTTGGCTCAGGCTGGACCTGGCTGGTACAAAATGCTGATGGTGGTCTGGCCATCGTCAATACGTCAAATGCTGCAACACCACTGACAGAGGCCGGCGTGAACCCTCTGTTGACCGTCGATGTCTGGGAGCATGCCTATTACATTGACTACCGCAATTTACGTCCTAAATACATGGAAGCATTCTGGGCGCTGGTGAACTGGGACTTTGTTGAGGCAAACCTGAATTAAGCCTGGCACCTCAATTTCGGATCAGAAAAGCGGGCCGCAGGCCCGCTTTTTTGCGTGAGCATGGCTCCCGTCGCGATAAGAATGAGAGAGTGAGCATAAGCATTGGTTCTGCTGAAGCCCCAGGCGGGGGGTTTTCGCTTGATTCTTTGCCGGAGGTGGTTTAGTTTGAGGCGCTTACCGTATTGTAATTTTCCTGTACTTAACAAGAACAAGAGATTTTTGTCATGGCAACTTTAAATATTAATGGTCAGACCTTGGATATCGGGGATGTGGATCCTTCCACTCCCCTGCTTTGGGTTCTCAGAGATGAGCTCGGCCTGGTTGGCACCAAATATGGTTGTGGCATCGCACAGTGTGGTGCCTGTACCGTCCATATGAATGGAGCGCCAGTACGATCTTGCCAGATTCCGGTTGGAAATCTGAGCAATGAACAAATCACCACCATAGAAGGTTTGGCAGCTGCTGACGGCACACTTTCACCGGTTCAGCAGGCCTGGATTGAACATGATGTGCCGCAATGTGGCTATTGTCAGGCTGGCCAGATCATGAGTGCTACGGCGCTTTTACGGAATAATCCAAACCCTTCAGACGCTGATATTGATGCTGCCATGTCAGGCAATATCTGTCGTTGTGGTACGTATGTCCGTATCAGGGCCGCCATTAAAACAGCCGCCCAGACCATGTCCGGCACGGCTTTTTATAATGCCGACGCAGGCTCTGAAGTCGCGTAAAAATCAACACTGGTCTTGAATCAGGCCAAGGAGATACAGTGAGCTCCCCTTCGAATTCTGTCATGCCGGCTTTCTTCGAGAAGTCGGCCTTTGCTCGTGATGATAGCCCCATTACTGTGGACATCAGTCGTCGTCGTTTTATCAAAATTTCCGGTATTGCCGGAGGTGGATTGACACTGGGTATGACAGTGGGCAGTGGTCAGGTCGCTGCGCAGCTTGCCGGTTCTGAATTGGCAAGCATCAGCCCTTATGTACAGATTCAGGCAAACGGGCGCATTAATATTTTTTCGAAAAACCCCGAATGTGGCCAGGGTATCAAAACGGGACTACCGCTGATTATTGCTGAAGAGCTTGATGCGAACTGGGAAGATGTTGATGTAGTACAGGCTGATATTGATGCCACCCGCTATGGCCTGCAATTGGCGGGCGGCTCCCTCTCGACACCGATGAACTGGACAGCCATGCGTGAGGCCGGAGCAACGGCACGCATGATGATTCTGGCAGCGGCTGCTGAACAACTCTATGTGCCCCTGGCAGAATTAAGCACCAGAGATTCCAGGGTTATTCATCAGGCTAGTGGGGAATCTTATCCTTACAGTGAATTTGCAGAACTGGCGGCCAGCATGCCGGTTCCCGAGCAGCAAACGCTGCGACTGAAAGACCCCTCAGCGTTCAGCCTGTTGGGAAGGCGTTTTGGCGGTGTTGACAACCACGCGATTGTACAAGGCAGCCCCTTGTTTGGCATAGACGTGCATCGACCGGGTATGGTTTATGCCAGCTATACCAAAAGTCCGGCACTGGGCGGCACAGCCCGATCCTTTAATGAGTCTCAAATCAAATCATTGCCGGGTGTCATCGATGCATTCATTCTTGAACCCTTTGGTGAATTGATCGGCTCAACGATTTTTGATCCGGTTCGACTCGGGGGCGTGGCTATTGTGGCGACATCGACCTGGGCTGCTATCAGGGCCAAGCAGGAACTGGAAGTCGACTGGGATGAGAGCACCGCAGATACCGCAGCGACCTGGTCAGAAATTTCGGCCAATGCAGCCAGACTGGCTCAGCAGGATGGTGCCATGGAAATACTTAACAAGGGAAATGTTGATGCCGCCTTTGACAGTGCCGAACAGGTGGTCGAAGCGTACTATGAGTATCCTTACGTTTCTCACGCGAATATGGAGCCACAGAACTGTTCCGCACTCTATGAGAATGGTGAACTGCAGGTCTGGGCTCCCAGTCAGACACCGCAGGCCGGGGAGGCTGCAGCTGCAGTCGTGACTGGTCTGGATCCTGCAGTGGTCACGCTCAATCAGACCCGCATCGGTGGCGGTTTCGGGCGTCGCTTAAACAATGACTACGTCTCTGAAGTGGCTGCAATTGCACGCCGCATGGAAGGCCGTCCGGTGAAGCTGCAATGGACCCGTGAAGACGACATGGCTTTTGACTTTTTCCGTCCTGGAGGTTTCCATGCCTTCAAAGCGGCACTGGATGCAGAGGGTCGCATGACCGCATTCAGTGATCATTTCCTGACACAGGCAAAAAATAATGCAGCCGAACAGCCGATTGAAACAGCGAACCTGACACCTGACGTTTTGCCGATGGAGCACCTGCAGAATGTAAAAATCACGCAGACCATGCAGGCAGCAGCAATACAGACCGGGCCGATGCGAGCGCCGGGATCGAATGCCTTTGGTTTTGTCTTCCAGAGTTTCCTGCATGAAGTTGCCGTTGCCGGTAATCGTGATTATCGGGATTTTCTGCTGGATCTCATGAATATTCCTGATGAAGACATGCCACAGCCGCCATCTAATTTGCCCCCCGGCTTCCCACCACCCGTCCCATTCAGTAATACCCGGGCGCGTAATGTTATCTTTACCGTGGCAGACCGTGCCGAGTGGGGACGGCCCATGCCGCAGGGAAGAGCTCTGGGATTGGCCTTTTATTATTCGCACAGCGGTTATGTGGCTCAGGTAGCAGATGTCAGCGTCAGTCCGGCCAAGGAAGTTACCGTGCACAAGATCTGGTCCGTGGCCGACTTTGGGCTGATACATAATCGCAGCAGCGCTGAGAACCAGGTTCAGGGCAGTATCATGGATGGTCTCAGTCAGCTGATGTATGCCAAGATTTCATTTGAAAAAGGTGTTATCGAACAGAGCAATTTCCATCAGTATCCCTTGTTGAGAATTTCCCGTGCCCCGGCACTTGATGTACATTTTCTGGAGCCAGCTGATGTTCCCCCAACGGGCGCTGGAGAGCCGGCTTTGCCGCCGGTACTGCCGGCTATCGCCAATGCCATTTTTACGGCGACCGGGGAGCGAGTCAGGAAGCTGCCCTTGTCAGAAGCCGGTTATACCCTGGTGTAATTAATTCGAACGCAGTGATTAATAAAAGGGCAGTCAAGACTGCCCTTTTATTTGCCAGCTTGATGCTTTACTCATCTTCGCTTTGGGTTTCCAAAGCGGGCTGGGGTGTGTAGTAATAGCGCACAAGATAACTGTTCTCGGCATACTGCTCATTATCCTGAAGTTGCAAGCGGAACTGGGTTCGACGCAACATCCGACGCAGCGCTCTGAGGGTATCGTCCTGTGTATTTTCTGTGTAACTCAGGATTTCAATATCACTGGCATTACCCAGACGTGACAACTCGAAGCTGACATCAATATAGCCCTCATAGTCCAGTACGGCATCTGCTGAAATATTATTGCTTGCCCGGCTGTAAAAAGGACTGACGTAGCTGGGAATCGGAACCGGCAGATCCGGATAACTCAGCCCAGGGATATGTTCCAGTTGATTGGCATCCATGAACTGATAAGCCTGTATGTACATTTGTTCAGCTGAGCTCCAGCGCTCAGTCAGCAGAAACCAGTCAGCCATGTCCACCAGCGCCATACCAATATCCAGCTCAGTAGAATTGGCATTCCGTAAATAATCCAGACGGCGCTGCAGGGCATCCTGACCCTCGCGTAAAGTTCGGAAGTAGAAATCCGCCTGAGCATTGGAGGCAGTCGTCGGGTAGTTTTCCAGCATATTTCCCAGCAGGAGATGGGTAAATGCCAGCTTCTTTTCCGTTTCCGGGATGTTGAGATTGCTTTCAGATAACTGAAGATCTGTTTCAATCCGGCGCAATCTGTCTGGATCAAGATTCGGTGCAATTGCCTCATGCCGTCTTTGCAAACGTAATGCCTGTTTGTATGCATTTGAGGCCAGGTTGAGTTGTATAAGGGGCTGGTTGTCGAAGTTTCGCAGATTGCGGATAAAGCTGTCTGCCACCTGCGGCAGCAGTCTTAATCCGAGGGCCTCAGTATCGGGAATATAGCCCAGTGAAAGCGAGGAAGCATGCAGGTTCCAGTCGGCATATTCCAGCAGGCTGGATAGTATGACAGGGTTGTTCGGGCCATATATTTTTTGCTGAATGAAAAACAGGTATTCCTGCTGCTGGTTGGCTGCTGCAAAGTCGCCATGCCGGAGGTAACTTTCGACCAGCTCGCTCACGATATTGAGCTGGGTGGCATTGAATAGCCCATTGTTGATACGGTTTACATGCAATGCATTGCTCAAGGCCTCAATGGCCAGTTCCTGGTCATCCAGTTGCTGGTAGACCTGACCAAGGCTCAAATACGCTTCGCTCAAGCGCGGGTCATAGGGACCGCCATCCATTTCAAATTGCAGGATACTTTCCTGGTAAAGCACAGGGCTTTCTGTCAGAGCTTCTGAGTCAGTCAGGAAATCTTCAATAAAGGGCTGCACGTTATTGACCCGACTGGGAAGAGCTGAGAGTTCACGAACCCGAAAATCGGCAGTCGTCTCAGGGTCGGCGTCGATATACTCGATGCGTACTGCGTCAAAAATCAGCGAACTTTCTGGTTGGGCCTGAGCATTCAGGGGAAAAACAAGGAAACTGCCAAGGCACAGGAAGGCAAATTGCCGGAGAGAGATGAAGCTGCTGCTGACTTTGCGTGTATTCATGGTCAATCTTGTTTGACTTGTTCGGTATAGTAATAACGCAAATCCAGCGTTTCAAATTCTAGAGGGGCTCCTTCTTCAAGGCTAGGCCTGCTGCTACTGTAGCTTAAGAGTCTGACCAGCTTGTTGACGGTGTCCTCCGCCGGGTTCCTGAGCTGCTCTGCAGGGTAATTGTGGTGATTTCACCGCGGCCATTGCGTGTGACCTGGGCATCGATATAGCCATCATAAGGAATATCCTGGGACAGCGAATAACCCCAGGCCCCGGCAGAATAGGGCTGATCGGCAAAATCCGGGATGAACAGGGGGCTGGCCGGATTCATGATGCGATCAATGCTTGACTCGTCGAGCCCCTCAGTCTGTAGTCGTTCATAGACTTCCAGATAGAGCATTTGGGCACGATCGGCATAGCCGAAGGCGAGGTGAAAATCTGCTAGCTGTAATTCGGCTATGGCCAGGTCTTCAGGTGTGCTGGCTGGATCCTCATTGAGCATGGCGATATTGGCCTCAAGTGCAGCCCGGCCTCTGCCATATTCCTGCCCCCGCAAAGACTGGTAATAACCGGTACTGCAATTGAAGGGAGAAAAGGGATTGCGGGAGACCTGGCGGGTGAGAAATTCAAGTTGTGATTTAGCCTGGTAGGCAAGATCTGCCTGAGCCATTAAAAGCCGCTGACGTATTTGCGGGCTGAGCCGGGAGTTATTTTCCGGCCCGATAAACGCTAAGATTTCATGCGCCCGGATAAAACTGGGGTTGATTTCCATGTTCATGGTCGGATTAGAGTTCATGTAGGAGAAGGAGTCATACAGGCAGGAGATGGCAATGTCGAAGCCGTTGATACTTGCACGCGGCACAAAATAGAAACGCCTCAGGGTTCTGTCAAATAAGGCAATATTATTGTTCAGTGAGGGCGGAGTCCTAGAGCCGTCACTGGTAAATGCTGAAAGGTCTTCAGGGTCGCGCTGGTAATTCTGTAAATACCAGTCGACCATATTCAGGCTGGCTTCAATAAATTGTGGGTCTTCCCGGGCATAGTTTTTCTGATACAGGAAATAGTGGTATTCCTGCAGATTTGCTGCCTGCTCGGTGTTGCCCAAGGCTATGTGGCTTTGCACCATGTTGTTCAGCAGGCTTTCCTGATCCAGAGAAAACAGGCCATTATTGATACGCAGAATCGATTGGGCTGCTTCGAACTGGGTGATGGCCTCAGCGTGCTGACCCAGCTCCTGATAAAGCTCACCAAGGGCCTGTAATTCTTCGGCAAGTTCAAAGGAGTAGGGCCCCTGCTGCAGTTGGGTTAGCTCAATGGATTGCTCATACAAAGAAACAGAGGATAGATTCGAGTTATCAGATTGATCCAGTGCAGCCGTGTTGCCATCAGCGGACGCCAGGCTGAGATCAGCATCCTGAGGGTATAGCTGCAAGAGCAGGTTCTGCTGGGCCAGGCCCGTCAGCGGCCACAGGCAAAGGCTGTACAGCAAGCACAGGCAGCAGGCAGGTGAAGTCAAGGCAATACGCATGGTGTTCAGTTTAAACCTCAATTACCCGATAAAAGATAAACCCTATTTTTCGTAAAATCCATGACTCTAGGCTGTCAGGCTAACAGACTGGGCGCTTTTGGGAGCTTAACCTTGGCAAATGTATTCATTAAAGCGATTGTGATTAAATCTTTTTTGCATAGGGAAAATAAAAAATTGGAATCTGCAATGGCTATTAAAAATTTCTTACAGACACTACTGCAGCTTTTGCTGGGTGCGGGATTCTGTGTCGGGCTATGCAGTCCGCTAGCTTTGGCGCAGCAGTTTACCCAACGGCTTTACCCGGGTTTGGCGCCGGGTTCGGAAGACTGGGTCTTCGAAGAACTTGTCCGTAACGCAGATGCTGGCACTTCGGTCTATTACAATGTACGAAATCCGGTGTTGAGCGCTTATCTGCCCGACCCAGAGTCATCCAGTGCTACGGCCCTTATCATCCTGCCTGGCGGGGCCTTACGTTTCCTTACGATTGGGCAGGAAACCCGTGAAATCATCGACTTTCTCAATGCCCGGGGTATTGCCGTATTTCTCCTTAAATACCGGGTATTGCAAGAAGATCCGAATGCGCCACGTCCGCCCAGTATTGGCCCCGGCAGGCTGCCACAACTGGAAATCGTTAACGGCAACGCCAATCCCATGCCGGATCATGAAGGATTGAGCCGGGTGCTGGAACTGGGGATTGATGATGCGCAGGAAGCACTGAGAGTGATTCGCGCTCATGCGCAGGAATGGAATATTGATCCAAACCGTGTGGGCTTTCTGGGCATATCCGCCGGTGGAGGCCTGGCACTTGGAGCGCTGATAGAAAACAAACCGGGCCTCACACCTGACTTTGTAGCTTCTCTGTTTGGCCCCTCCCTGATGGATGTGGTCTTGCCGGAAGAAACGCCACCCCTTTTCATGGTCACAGAAACCGGACATGGGCCGGTAACAGCGGGATTGATTGCTTTGCTACAAATCTGGATTGAGGCCGGAGAAGCGGCCGAGTTACTGGTTTTCGATGTGCCCAGAATCTGGAATGGCCTGTGGCAGGACAGATTTCTGCAATGGATGCAGGAGCAGGATCTGCGTTAGGCACAATGTTGAGACGGCGGCATTAAGAGCGGAATAAATCCATTAACTTTTCATGGAGAAGTGAAAGCTTTGTTTGTTACTGGCAGGGGCTTTTAGTAAGATTGTTAGCTTGTCGCAACCGAGTTCAAACCTGAATTTTCAAATGCCTATTAAATCGCCAAAAGCCTTTATTTCAGGAGTTTCCCGCATTATCACCAGTGCCGCGTTACTGTTGCCTGGCGTGCTTGTGGCACAGGATCAGGCTAGCCTGCAGATGATAGAGCACCTGGCTAACTTTGAACTGGATCAGCTGGGTAACCCGCAAATCAAATCCGATGCCATTCCACCGGTGTTCAGTTCGGCGGATTATCCCCACCGGCTCTTGATCATTCCGGTGTCCTACGCCAATAAGGGCTTTGACCGCTTTGTGGGCGAGGCGAATGCCGATGCACTCAATCAGGCCTACTTCGATGAGCTGCTGTTTTCTGAAAACCTGCAGCAGCCCCGCGAAGGCACCCTGACCCATTACTATTACCATCAGTCCAAGGGCCAGTTCATTGTCAGTGGTGAGATTTTCCCGATGGTCACCGTGGATGAGCCGTCAGATTATTACGGCAGGCCCGTGCAAAACTCCGATGGCCAGTGGCGCAATGATTCGCGCGCCGAGATTCTGGTGGAAGATGTTCTGCAAAAAGCCTATGAGCAGGAGCCCGATTTTCCCTGGGATGACTTCGATGTCTGGGACCCCATGGATTATGACGGGGATGGGGTCTATAACGAGCGTGACGGTTATATTGACCACTTTGTCATCGTGTTTGCCGGCAAGGCTCAGTCTTCCTGTCAGCGCTTGTATAATCTCAATCAGAAATTTACCCGCAATGCGCCGGGCGATCTGTACGATGCTCTCACGGAAGATGAACAGGAGTGCGCCCAACGTATCTGGCCTCACCGCTTCTCCCTGACCAAAAACAATGGTCTGGGCCCGGAAGTGGAAGGCTATGTAAACCGCCGGGGCGGCGTTGAGCTGAAAGAAGGGCTGTGGGTTTATGACTACAACATGCAGTCTGAATACACGGAAATATCCACTTTCATCCATGAATTTGGCCATTCCATCGGTCTGCCGGATATTTATGCCCGTCAGACCAATAATTCTACAGCTTCCTGGGAAGCAATGAGTTCAACAGCCGGCCCCTTGCCACAGGAGCTGAGTATCTGGTCGCGCATGGTGCTGGGTTGGGCCAAACCCTGTGTCATTGAACCAACAATGGCAGGTGGCAGTCGTGTACAGTCGGTTTACCTGAAAACCATGAATGATTGGAGCGGCGATCACAATGAGGCTAACCCGGCCGGGCTTTGTGATGCCGCCATGGTGATTCTGCCCCCTAAAATACGCGAACTGCGTATGGGCCCACTGTTGGCGGCCAATGGCGAGCAGGCTGCCTATACCGGCCAGGGCAACGATTTGAACAATTATTTATCCAGACGCTTCGATTTGAGTGAGATCAGCAGCCGGGAAGAGCTCATACTTGAGTTTGACACCTGGTTCACCATCGAGGCTGATTGGGATTATCTATATATTGAGGCTTCAACTGATGGAGAAAACTATCAGCGCTTGATGCCGCTGGATAAAGATGAGCCTGGGGACCGCCTTAGCGTGATGGCATCGCAGCGGGGCCATGACGGTTTCGGCACGATTCCCGGCTTTACCGGGCGCAGTGGTGACCTCGATGGTGACGGCCGGGTTGAAAGTACAGAAGGCTGCAACCCGGATCAGGAGTTTGCTTCGGCTGAAGCGCTGGTCGGCGAAGAACAGGTCGACCCCTGCTCCATAGCGCAGTGGGTACACGGCCGTTTTGATTTAAGTGATTTTGCCGGCGAGGAAGAACTGGAAATACGCTTTCACTATTTTGCCGATATGGCCGCCGTTGAAGATGGCGCGCTGATTGACAATGTCCGCATCGATGCCCTCGGTTTTAGCGATGACTTCGAGGCGGACAGCTTTCAGGGTTGGCGTGTGGAAGGCTTTTCCCTGAGCAGCGGTTCCCATGACCTGGCTGTTCCGCATTTTTATTTGCTCGAGTATCGCGATCCCTATGAAAGTTTTGCATCGGCCTATAACTACGATGCGGCATTAAGTGAACCCGGTTTCAGTTTTTACCGTAATGCAGACAACGGTGAGTTGGAAGCCGTGAATTTTAGCTATCGCCCCGGGGTTTTGATGTGGTACTACAATGGCTCTTATCTCTGGAGCCAGAATGAGCCGGCACAGTTCGGGCCAGGTAATGGCTTTTTACTGCTGGTTGACTCCAACCCGCAGGAGTTTGAATTCCCGCTGGTTCCCAGTGAATACTACATGAATGATGCGGGTTGGCGTTTTTATGATTTCAACGAAGATGCACAACCCATGTTGCGAGAGGCATTTTTGGATGTCATGTGTTTTCAGCGACGCCCCGTTTACATTCCGGTGGATCTGAGTGAACAGGACCGAGCCTATTGTGGCGACAACCAGATACCGGCAGGGGAGAATCTGGAATGGAAGGGACGTCAATTGATCTATGGTTTTACGCTGGCTAATGAAATACTGCCCGGTGAAGACCGTGAAGCCTATAAGTCCATGGGTACTATGTATGACATTCTGTTGAACCGTGAAGGATTGAGTTATCGTTTATATGACCGTCTGTTGCGCAATGCCCATTCCGGCGATGCGCCTTTTTCACTGGATGATTTTGCCAGTGGTTTGGAACGTTACCGCATTGAAGCTGGCACGCTGGTACTTGATGAGGCGCAAGCCTATGAGGGCATTGGCCAGTTTAGCGATAGCGAAGCGTATATGAACCCTCACCTGCCTTTCGGTAGTGCAAACATTCCGGCTAGCGGTTTGAGTTTTCAGCTGGCAGAACCTGATAGCAGCGCCCCTGCTGCGGCCAAGGTCAAAGTGTATTTTTCTTGGGAGCGATAGGACTGATTTTGATAAAGCATCTTCGTGAGCCTGAAAGCGGGCTCGTTTTTAAATGTGAATCTCTCGGGGCATAAAGACATTGAATCTGAAACACACCCCACTTTACCCATTACACCAGGAGCTAGGGGCCAAGCTGGTTCCTTTTGCTAGCTATGCCATGCCGGTTTCCTACCCGCAAGGCATCATGCAGGAGCATTTGCATACGCGTTCCCAGGCTGGCTTGTTTGATGTTTCACACATGGGGCAGGTGCTGATCAGAGGCGCTAAGGCGGCACAAGAGCTTGAAGGTATTGTGCCGGTCGATGTGGATGCCTTGGGCATCGGGCAGCAAAGCTATGCCCTGTTTACCAATGAAGCCGGCGGCATCATCGATGACCTGATGATAACCCGGTTGGCGCAAGATGAATTTTTTCTGGTTGTGAATGCGGCATGCAAAGACAAGGATTTACAGCATTTGCAGAACTCCCTGTCCGGGGTGGAAATACAGCATCTGGAAGGGCGTGGCCTCCTTGCCTTGCAGGGGCCGACAGCCAAGGATGTCTTGGCGGCTTATATGAGCAAGCTGGATGAAATGAATTTCATGCAGGGTTGCGAAGCCGAAATAGAAGGGGTCAGGTGTTACATTAATCGTTGTGGTTATACGGGTGAGGATGGGTTTGAAATTTCTGTAGCGGCTGAAGATGCTCAGGCCATTGGCCGTCTACTGTTAGAGGATGAAAGAGTCAAAGCGATCGGACTTGGGGCAAGGGATTCACTGCGTCTGGAGGCTGGACTTTGTCTTTATGGTCATGAATTGAATGATGAGATCAGCCCTATTGAGGCAGCGTTAAACTGGAGTATTTCTCGCAGCAGAAGAACGGGTGGCACCAAAGAAGGCGGCTTTCCTGGGGCTTCAATCATACTGGATCAAATGCAAAACGGTGTGCAGCGCAAGCGCATCGGCTTGCAGCTGGAAGGGCGAATGGCAGCCAGAGAAGGTGTCAGCCTGCATAACCAAGCCGGTGAAAAAGTTGGTGAAGTCTGTAGCGGAGGTTTTTCTCCTTCACTGGAATGCCCGATTTCCATGGCCTATGTGAATGCTGACTACATCGAACCCGGTCTGTTGCTGCAGGCTCAAATCCGTAATAAAAGTATTCCTGCCAGAGTCTGCAAGATGCCTTTTGTGCCACAGCGTTACTATCGAATTTAAGCAGTAGAAGAGAATCAAGATCATTATGAAGCCATTAACTGAACTGGACAGTCAGCAGGATTTTATAGCACGTCACCTTGGCCCCGATGAAACCGAGCAGCAAAAAATGTTGTCCGCCCTGGGTTATGACAACATAGAGCAATTCATTGAGGCGGTGGTGCCGGCCAATATTCGGATGCCGGATGCTCTGGATTTGCCCGCTTCCCTCAGTGAAGTACAGGCCCTGCAGGAACTGCAGGAGATTGCAGCCAACAACCGGGTGTTCAAATCCTACATTGGTCAGGGTTATTACAACACCTATACCCCGACAGTCATTCAGCGCAATATTCTGGAAAATCCAGCCTGGTATACGGCCTACACACCTTATCAGGCAGAAATTTCGCAGGGCCGGCTGGAGGCCTTATTGAATTTCCAGACCATGGTGAGTGATCTATGCGCCATGGATATTGCCAATGCATCATTACTCGATGAGGGCAGCGCTGCAGCCGAAGCCATGCTGCTGTGCCTGCGTATGAGCAAGTCTAAATCCACGCGCTTTTTTGTCGATAAAAACTGCTTACCGCAGACCCTGGCAGTGATGCAGACCCGAGCGGAACCGCTGGAGATTGAGATCATCAGCGGCAAGCCCGAGGAAGCGCCGGCACAGGACTGTTTTGGCATGCTGATTCAGTATCCGGGCGCCGATGGTGACATTGAGGATTACAGTGAGCTGATTGCTCGCGCCCATGAGTCCGGGACCCTGGTATGCATGGCGGCTGATCTGTTAAGCCTCTTGCTACTCAAAGCACCGGGTAGCATGGGGGCCGATGTGGTGATCGGTTCTTCCCAGCGTTTCGGAGTACCGCTGGGCTTTGGCGGTCCGCATGCTGCCTACATTGCTACCCGGGAAAGTTTCAAACGATCATTGCCTGGTCGTTTGATTGGTGTATCCCAGGACACTCGTGGCAAACCGGCTCTGCGGCTTGCGCTGCAGACCCGGGAGCAGCATATCCGCCGTGAAAAGGCCACCTCCAATATCTGTACGGCACAGGTTCTCCTGGCAGTCATGGCCGGCATGTATGCGGTCTATCACGGACCGCAGGGACTGAAAAAAATTGCAGAGCGGGTACATGCGCTGACCGCAGTCCTAGCGGCAGGCCTTCATTATTCGGATGTAAAAATTTGCAATAAACATTTCTTCGATACGCTGACTCTGAAGACCGGACATGAGACGCAGGCGATCCATAATGCGGCCCTGTCACAAGGTATCAATCTGCGCATCATCGATGAGAAGCATCTTGGAATCTCCCTGGATGAATGCAGCAGCATCGAAGATGTCAAACAACTATGGCGTCTCTTCAGTGACGCAGAAGTGGATATCGGTGAAGCAGAAGCCGAAGCGCAGACTGGTATTCCTGCAAGCCTGCAGCGTGAAGATGCCGTGCTGTCTCACCCGGTATTCAATACCTACCATTCTGAAACCGAACTGCTGCGCTATATGCGCAAGCTGGCAGACAAGGATATTGCGCTGGACCGGGCAATGATTCCGCTGGGTTCCTGCACGATGAAGCTGAATGCGAGTTCTGAAATGATCCCCGTTACCTGGCCTGAATTCTCCAACATTCATCCTTTCGCGCCGGCCGATCAGGTGAGTGGATACCGACAGATGATTGAAGAGCTGGAAAATATGCTGTGCAAAATTACAGGCTATGCAGCTGTTTCCCTGCAACCCAATGCCGGGTCACAGGGTGAGTATGCCGGCTTGCTGGCTATCAGAGCCTGGCACCTAAGCCGTGGAGATACCCAGCGTAATATTTGCCTGATTCCCAGTTCAGCCCACGGAACCAATCCCGCCTCAGCACAGCTTTGTGGTATGCGAGTGGTGGTCGTAAAATGCGATGAGATGGGGAATGTGGATCTGAATGATCTGCGTGAAAAATCTTCCCAGCATGCCGAAGAACTTGCCGCCATCATGGTGACCTACCCATCCACCCACGGTGTCTTCGAGGAAGGCATAAAAGAGTTGTGTGAAATCGTGCATGAACATGGCGGACAGGTCTATATGGATGGCGCCAATCTCAATGCCATGGTTGGCCTGTGTCAGCCAGGCAAGTTTGGCGGAGATGTTTCTCACCTGAATCTGCATAAAACTTTCTGTATTCCGCATGGTGGCGGAGGCCCGGGTGTTGGCCCAGTTGCTGTTGCGGAACATCTGGCACCTTTTTTACCTGGACACCAGGCACTGGGGCAGTCGGCAGTTGGCGCAGTTGCCTCATCAGCCTGGGGCAGCGCGGGCATTCTGCCAATCTCCTGGATGTATATCAAAATGATGGGCGCTGAAGGCCTGAAGCGTGCCAGCGAAGTTGCCATGCTCAACGCCAACTATATTGCAGACCAGTTGAAGGATGACTTTCCGGTACTGTATACCGGTGAAAATGATCGTGTAGCACATGAATGCATTATCGATATTCGTCCCTTGCAGGAAACAGCCGGTATTAGCGTTGATGATATTGCCAAGCGTCTTATTGATTACGGGTTTCATGCGCCAACCATGTCCTTTCCGGTCCCAGGTACGCTCATGATTGAGCCGACTGAAAGTGAAGCCCTGGCAGAGTTGGATCGTTTTTGTGCGGCAATGAAACAGATTCGTGCCGAAATTGATCAGGTTAGTACCGGAGCTTTCCCTCAAGATGACAACCCCCTGCACAATGCACCACACACAGCGGATATGGTCTGTGCCGATGACTGGTCACATCCCTATTCGCGGGAACTGGCAGCTTACCCGCTTGCAAGTTTGCGGGAGAACAAGTACTGGACCCCGGTAGGCCGCGTCGACAATGTTTTCGGAGACCGTAATCTGGTCTGTGCCTGCCTGCCCATGTCAGCGTACGAGTAGGGCTGAAAACACAGGAAAAGTGCGCGACAATATGCGCATGCCTTGTAAAACCAGTCTATTCCTTGTTGCCCTGATCTGGCTAACGGCCTGTACTGAAGCCAGTGAAGCGCCGGTACAGCAAGCACCTGACAATGCCGGGCGCATCGTAGCCATCGGTGATATTCATGCGGATATCAACGCCATGCGTGGCGTGTTCCGTCTGGCCGGCGCTATCGATGAGCAGGACCAGTGGATTGGAGGTGAGCTGACCGTGGTTCAGCTGGGCGACATGATTGGCCGCAGTGATGATGAACGACAGGTACTGGATTTGATCTTTGATCTGCAGGAGCAGGCTGAGCAGGCTGGTGGCAGGCTTTATGCGCTGATCGGGAATCATGAAATCATGGGTGCCCGGGTTGATAATCAGGCAGTGGGGCCCAATCCATTTGCTGCCTGGCAGAATGTCGAAGGGCTTGATCTGCGCGATTCCCGTCTAGAAAATTTACTTTTGAACGAACGACACCGGGGTGCTGCCCTGATGGCCGGAGGGCCTTATGCGCAGCGCCTCTCAGCCTGGCCAACGGTACTGCAGCTGGGCGATACCGTGTATGTGCATGGTGGCGTGGTCCCGCGCTGGGCAGACTACGGTATCGAGCGGATAAATGAGGATGTCAGCGCCTGGTTACGAGGCGATAGCCAGTTTGAGCCGGACTCATCACAGCGGGTGGATGACAGTGATCGGGTGATGTGGGCGCGACATTTTTCAGCCCGGGTCGACAGTTTCGACTGTCAGATGCTGGACACCTCTCTGGAAATTCTCGGAGCACGACGAATGGTCGTTGCCCATTCGCGCCACCCCCAGATAACGTCTTACTGCAATGAAAAAGTCTGGGTCATCGATACCGGCATGTCACGCGCCTACGGTGGACAGATACAGGCGCTGGAACTTGTGAATGACAACGTCAGCCGGATTCTGGATCCCGACGGCAATATCAGCCTAGACTGAAATACCAAAGGCAAAACCCACTATAGCCGTGGCCAGCATCGCCATTGCGCCCCAGAAAGTAACCCGCATGGCAGCCTTCAGTACAGGAGCGCCACCAGCCTTTGCCGAGATTGCTCCCAGCGCAGCCAGGAAAACCAGCGACAAAAGTGCCACCATAGTGATGAGCTGCTGCAAGGGTAATATCCAGGCGGTGAGCAGCGGGAGCAAAGCGCCAATGGTAAAGGTCAGTGCCGAGGAGGCTCCGGCCATGATCGGCCTGGGGCTGGTTTCCTCGACAATCCCGATTTCATCGCGGGCATGTGCCCCCAGGGCATCATGCTCCATGAGCTGTTCTGCCACTTCTTTGGCAAGTTCAGTGCTCAATCCCCTGTCTTCATAGATTTCTGCCAGTTCCTGTTTTTCAAATTCCAGGTTCTCTTCGAGTGAGAGTCTTTCCTGTTCGAGGTCGGCTTTTTCAATATCAGATTGGGAGCTGACGGAAACGTATTCACCAGCGGCCATTGACATGGCTCCCGCCACCAATCCGGCCAGTCCGGAAATCAGTACATAGTCCTTGGTGACCTCAGCTGCCGCGACTCCAATGATGAGACTGGCCGTGGAGACAATACCGTCGTTGGCCCCCATAACGCTGGCACGCAGCCAGGAACTGCGATGAGTCTTGTGTGATTCATGGTGGCTCATGGCGCGTCGTCAGGGCTTGGCAAGTGGAGTAAACTGTCCGTGCTGGCTCAGCCGGCTTGGCTGAGCACTCACAACTAGGGGGTTTCTTCGCCTTCTCGGGAAAGGCGCCGGTAGTATTCAGCAACGGATTCCTGATATTCCTCAGGGATCAAATCCAGTACAGCGGTACGAACGTTTTCCGTGGAGCCACTCAGGCCTTCCTCGGCTCTAAGCGCCAGTTCCACCTGCTCGATCAGTGACAGCATGCTGGTATATTCCTCCAGAACGATGTCGTCATTTCGGTTTACCCGGCTGAATTCGAGCTCACGAATGAGCTCAAGTAGATCGTCGATCTGTTCCTGGGTCATTCTGGAGTCGCGGATACCATCGCGAGCCAGCTGCGTCATCTGGTCAAGATTCTGATAAAAATTATCGGGAACAGTGATGGGGCCATCGAGTCGGTTGTCGGCACCATTACCTGACCAGCCGGCTATGCCAAAGGCATTCTGGAAGCCATTGGGAGAAGCACCACCGTTTTGCTGTGCGCCCTGCGGGTTATTGCCCCCTTGTTGTCCTTGTCCCTGTTGCTGGCCTTGACCCTGCTGCTCTCCACC
>Ga0181580_10000013_pt1 | contig 100026 bp, 101 predicted proteins | sample 071ome_23_FD_132413 | JGI IMG/M metagenome (GOLD analysis project Ga0181580, IMG submission 132413) | Coastal salt marsh microbial communities from the Groves Creek Marsh, Skidaway Island, Georgia - 071403BT metaG (megahit assembly) | ecosystem: Environmental > Aquatic > Marine > Intertidal... | reverse complement strand
CGAGTGTGTACTCTCCGCCGTCGAAGCCGTTTCCTCTTTGATTACAGCAGTACCCAGCATGGAGGCGATAGACGCCAGCATCCAGCGTGGTGTCAATTTTTGACGAAACGCACTGGTTTGTGCCGTTGTGGTTGCCGTCATCATTGCCAGTTATCAATGTGCCGGACAAGTCATATAGCCACAAGTACGGATCAGACGTTAGTTCCTCACAGGAACTGTTGGAGTTACCGTAGATAACAACATCAGTGGCGTCCTGCTCGATCTCGAAGTACCAGTCGGACTCCTCGGTGACCGTGTATGAGGACGCGTTCGCAGAGGCCGGTGTAAAGAAAACAAAAACCGCAGTAACCCAAAAGATCCACGAACCACGCCGATTCCGCCGGTTCATGAACTAAATTCTGTTCGGTCCCTCGAGTTTTTCCACAACCAGTTCAAGCCGATCAGCACAGGCGATCAACTTGTTGTAAATAGTATGCTCTGGAGAGGTTGGATCAATTCCCGGAAGGTCGGTTTCAGTGTCATGCCATAGCGCACCAATTAACGTCAGATCCTGAACTTCATCCGCGTCGACACCCAAAGATGCGGCAAGTGAATATATAGTCAACTCCAAGTCTTTTCGGACAGCCTGCAATGCTTTCCGACGTTGCTCGATAGTTAATGTGCTTTCAACTGGCATTTGGATCACCCTTTCACTATTTTACACTAGGAGTTCAACAGCACGTTGCTCGTATGAGCGACAAGGGTAATGTTTTGATCAATTGAGTCACAGATGGCCATGATCCCGCCAGTAGCGCCGACGCTTCCCTGATTGCCTGTTCCGCCAGTTCCTTTAAGCCCTCTTGCTCCCGCCGCACCAGCGTTTCCACGCGCACCAGCATTTCCACGTGTTCCAGCAGCACCGCCGGGTACAGCCGCAAATTGGATATCTGGGTTTCGGGTTCCGGGAGTGGTGCTGTAGACCGCATGACCCGGAGTGATGTTTGCAGGGTTTTCCACTGTATGAGTATTGCTCGGGTTGTGAGCCCCTGCCACATGATGATTGTGATTGGGGTTGTAGTTGTAATACGTGTAATAGGAATAAATAGCACCGGGCGCATGCAACACGTAATGGTGATTGGACCGCTTCGCAGTGTAGTGAACATGCTGCTGAGGAACACCGGTTTCATCAACGGCGTGACCGGTATTGTGATGGTAATTGCTTCGTTGATGGTGTGAATACGGTGGGTGACGATTTTCGACTGTAATCGTTTCAGCGACCTGCGCTCCACCGTGTGCGTGGTGATGGTCTTGATTACCCGGAACCGTCACGTTGTGCTGCTGATAGTTCTGAACATCGGGGTTCGTGCCAACGTAGTTTGTGACAGGAGGGTTATGGTTGCCTTGGGCGTGGTGACCGGCATGACTGTTCCCAGCAGTTCCAGCGTTGCCAACGGTCCCAGCAGTTCCAGCAGTTCCAGCGTTGCCCGGATTTCCGTCAATCCCGTCAGCGCCTTTTTGTCCCAAATACCCGGTGCGGCCTTCACTCACAATTGAACCACTACCAACAATATGTTTAGCCACTACGAGAACAAGCCCGCCACCATCCCCACCTAAACCGGCAGCACCTGTAGCACCCGGATTCCCCGGGTTCCCCGGATTACCATCAGTGCCGGGGTTGCCGGGATTTCCCGGATTCCCTGGGTTACCGGGGTTCGATGAATATTCCGGAGAATTGCTATTGGCAGGGACGGTTCCACCCGCGTTACCAGCGCCACCCGCGCCACCTAGACCTGCTGTCCCACCGGCACCACCAGAGGTTCCTAATGTTCCAGCAACGTCGGTGCCCAAATTACCGTCATCAGCATTTTCGACACGGACAAAACCGTTTTGAGGATCAAACCTCCAGCCTGAACGAACAAAGTTCAAGTCCTTCATAAGTGACTGAGGAACCTGTGTTCCGCTTGAAGAAGAACCAAGAACAAAGGCTTTGGTGACGCCAAGTCCAACTGCCTCAATATCGTTGACGCGGCCAACAACAGTTCCGAGACTCACTGTCTCATCAATTGCTGATGTCATGCCAATTTTTCCACCAGTGTTGATAGTGAGAGTGTCTCGCACGAACACACGGAAACCGTTAGTGAAAAGCGTACAGTTTTGATTAATGGTCAAGTTCTCGTAATACATGTCTCGAGAAATGAGGTGCGAAGAAGTTGCCACCGTGTAGTTGCCGTCGCGACCGGAACCATAGATCGAGTCGTTACCCAAACGCTGTTCACGCTTGCGCGTCCGAATGACGCCAGCCATTAGTCAACCTCTAAATAGATAGTAGTGCCGTCACTTCCAGAGCCCTGTCCTCCAGCATTCAAAATAGGGTTGGCGTACGGGTAGGCGTTGTTAATCGGTGAAGGAGTTGAGACAAGAATCACCACCCCGCCGCCAGCATCCGCTCCTCCCGTCGCCACGATTTGTGAACCATTACCGGCATCCGCAATGATGTAGCGAGCAGCAACAATAACCACTCCGCCACCCTCACCAGTTCCCCCTGCTCCACCTTGTAGGTAGAGGGGACCGTTGGTTGCTGCGGTGACTTGATAGCCGAGAACAGCCTGAGATGCGTAGTGTGTATAGTAAACAGATCCGCCGTCCGCTGTAGTGATCTGAGTGGCGGTAGCGCTGGCACCGTTGCCACCAAGACTATTTGTTGTTCCGGTTCCCGCTGCGCCGCCACCAAGAAGCGTTCCTGACCCGTCAAATCCACCGGGTAAACCAATGATCGCATTGTCATGCAGGGTCAAATTATTCTTAACAAACAAGCGGTAACCATTTGTATTCAGAACAGAGTTTGCGCCGACCTCAAGGTCGTAGTAAAACATGTCGCTCTGGAGGGTATGAGTAGTGGAAGCGTTAACGGTGTAACTTCCATCAACGCCGCTACCATAAATCTCGTCAGCGGAATCTAAGAATTCTTCCAGCGGACTGGGTGCGTTCAGTCGTACGATGCCGCCCATCGGTATTACACCTCTTGGACTGCTGAGATTGTCACATTCAGGCTTGTTCCGTCACTTGCTCTCATGTAGATCGAGTCGCCCGCATTCACACTTTGTGCAACATATTCAATAACCAAAGACATGTTGATAAAAGTTGTCTCGTTTGCGTCAATCGTAAAGTTGTTGAACACCATGTGAGTATCATTGACGCTTCCCAGAGCGGTAGCGGCAGGCTTAATCCACATAGTGTAAGTCTTCGCGGAAGCAGCGGTGTTGGTAACAATAATCTGCTTAATAATGTCAGTTGCGTTGGTGGGCACCGTGTATAGGGCGTTCGCGGGCAGGGTTGAAGAACTTGCAGATGTTGGGACCCGGACAGGCCCCACGATGCGTTTCTGATAAAAGGCTGTCATTATCTTGAACCTCGCGAGTGTCGTCAGTTACCTTACATCTTACCAGTAATACGTGACTTGAAGCGGCGAATAATGCCAGTTCTGGGCGCTTTCACATCACTCGAGGAGTAGGGGCACTTTTTGTCTTCAAGTCTTTGGCGGCGCCGATATCGACGCTTGATCGACATTGGCTCAAATGCCATTCCCCAAGGATGATTGCCTGTGAAGCGATGCATCGTCTCATCGCCCCATAAAACTTCTTGTTTAACGAACCTAGGAAACGTAATCATTGTACCAATTGGCGTCCCAGCAGGAAGTGTAAAGTCTTCATCTGTAAAAATATTGATAACCCAGTTCATGTGATGGTAAAAATCTGTGTGAACAACCCCGGGAATCAATGTAAATCTTCTGTCTTCATCCCATGTACACGGAAAAAGCATTGAAGACCACCCGGGAGCAGTCATAACTTCCCATGGATTTACCAATTTCACAAAACTCGCCTCAGGGAGAGCCCTCTGGTCAGTAATTTTATGAGGACCGACGTCCTCGTAGCGGAATCCTTCAATCTTGAGATATCCGTTTTCGGTACTTTCCCAACGTGATTCCCAAGTTTTTCCATCAGGAGATTTTCTAAATTTAAGATCAGTGGGAAGAACCCATGTCACACCAGACGTCAGAAAATCCTGCGTACCTTGACAACGCTTCAACCCTCTTTTTTCAGGATCGAGTTCCCTAAACCATTCAGGGAAACCTAAAGAGTTATCGACAGGCATTACTCCCGGAGTATAAAGACGGTTATCGCTAGGAACCAGCAAAATTTGTCCGGGTTCAGGAACCGGAATATCAGTAAATGCCCGAACGGGGGGCAAAAGTTTCACAGAACTATGTGGCATGGGTGAAGATTACTACAGCGACTACGCCTTAGTGATCACATAAACCCCGAAGAGAAGTGGGATCGGGTAAATGTGGACATCGTCCAACAACTGCCATCGACGAAATGCCGAGTGATACTGGTGGGCCGACCGGTATCGATACAAATTCCCCGAATTTGAGAAATTCGTGACAACGATGGATGCGCCGGAAGGCATCGAGTTGTACAACCTGTCGACAATCTCAAAATTGTGAGAAATATATGACGCGTTTACCAACGCCATCTCGAAGCCAACAGGCAAATTGCCGTCATCTACCTGCTGCATCATAACAACATTGAAATCGAAATCTTCTGGAATCAACCCGTGCCGTTGGGCATAGTCCAAATGAATTGAGTTCCCCACCCAAACGTTCTGTGCGGGAAATTGGTGAATCATGGGTAGGAGTTCTGGCGCCAAAACAAGCAGGTCGGCTGGCTTTGCTACACGGACATAGGATTCCACGATCGTTTTGAGAGAATTTAAACTGACCTTGTAGCGCAGGGAGTTGGCTGCACCCATGTCGTACATAACGATTTCATCAACGAAGGACACCCGAGCACGGGAACGATCCATTCCATGCGCACTTTCCTCGGCCAGAACGGACTCGCAAAAAGTCTTGTAATCGTCGGAGGATAGATTGGCGTGCTCCGTTACAGCCATTTCCTCTGCGTAACTGACAGTCTGGATTGGGTCGGGATCAGGCATCTTCTTGAGACCTTGCTAGATACAAGTCGCGGAAATGGGTAAACCGTTTTGCATCGAAAGAACAACGATAGTTCTGCCGTCGGATAATCCGCTCCGCTTCCGACATATCCTCAACAACGGTTCCATCCGCCACTTCGTTTGGATATGCAACATTGATCAGACTGTACAATTCGTCGAGCGTAATAGTCTCGACTTGCTCTTCGTCACCACCGACCAATGAGATAAGGCGAGCGAGATTGGTGAGGACGTAGTTGTAGTCCTCTTCCGAATTGAAATTACTCATTGAAAACCTTCCTGATCTTCGATTTCAACGACGCTCATGGTCCACATCCAGCAGGTCAAAACGACAGATTCCTCTCCACGAGACTCGACAAAACGGTCCGTGTCAACGTCATACAGATCTGGAATATATGGCAACTGGATTTCAGGCATGGCAAACTCCCTGCCCTATAGATTACACCATTATTCTTCGTTATCTAAAGACGGATCGTGGCTGCTCTCGTCAACATCAGTCATCTGGTCGAACGGCACAATTTCTTGACGGACGCATGTCATGAAGGTACTGATCATCCATTTATCTTCACTTATCGGGGTTGAACCAGAATGCGGGTGCGTCCAATTCGTTGGAAATAGAACGATGCGTCCTGCCCGGGCAGAAACTTTACAGTTGTGGGCGGGAAATGCTGTTTCGCCACCAACAGCAACATCGTTAAGGTAAATAACGGCACCCAAAACACGTGTGCCGACAGCGTTACCACCTTCCCATGGTGTTCCATCAACATGGGTTCTGTAGTAACCGACTGCTTTCCTGTATTTCTGAAGACGAAAGCCGGTGTCTTGAATGCCGGGCCATGCCCACAGGTCGCTGAACTCATTAATGTATTTCCCTACAGCCGCAGCCAAGGATTCTCGGATTATCTCTTCGCAATACCCGAAGATGACTGGATCTACACCGGAGTTCAAAACTGCTTGAACGCTGAGGTTGCAATCCATTGAACTTTTCACTCGTGGATCCACCCCTCCAATCGTGGGACCCGGGGTGAAGAGCATCTCGTAGTAGGCCTTGCACTCGTCAATCAATTGAGTGCCGAGCGACTTTGGGAACATGTTGTCAGCAATCATGATTTGGGTGTCTTTATTATCTTTTGCCCAATTAAATGTTGGAAGTTTGGACATTTCCGATACCTCTCATGAGTGCATCCCTGTGCGGGATCAATGTTGTGTTGCTGTTTTCAGCCTTGATACTAGCCAGTACCTCTTGTGCTCGCACAACTAGGTTTCTTGCTTGCAGGCTTCGCTGAGCACTATCGCTTTTAATCAAACCCTGCCCTTGTGCCACGAATAGGAAATGATTTGCTGAAAATAGTTCGCAACCGTTGGTTGGGATGTCGACCTGTTCGAGGGGTCGATTTTTAACAATATCCAGAATGTATGTAAGAAAATCTGGTTTTTTTCTCAATTTCTGATCTCGCCAAAGGTCGGTATCATCGCGGTCCGATACGTAATGTAAACAAATCATCGTTAGTAGATTCTCTACCATCCGATCGTATTTTTTGTTGTACGAATCTCGTGCCCATTGACGATCATTGGTGTAGTGCGGCAAATATGAAGTAAGAAGGAAACCTTGGAGTACCGATGCGCTGATCGATGTTGCTTCGAGTGGTTCTACAAAGTTTGACGAAAGGCCAATTGCTACACAGTTGGCAACCCATGGTCTTTCTACTGTTCCGGGTGAAAAATCAATAAATCGCGGATCGTCGATAATTCTGTCAAGGCGTTGCTCGAATTGTTTGTGGACTTGTTCTTGTGTAGCATACTCCGATCCGTAAACATAACCATTCCCGATACGCGACTGTGTAGGTATTTCCCAACGCCAACCAGCAGGCATTGCCTCAGCAATCGTGTAGCCACGTAAATCTTTTTCGTTTTCATGCTGGCTTTGAAAAACCATCGCAGAATCACAAGGGAGATAATCCGAAAACGAAACCCACTTTTGATTTTCAAGCGCGCTAATTATTTTCCGCTTGAATCCAGAGCAGTCAATAACGAAGTCAGTTTCATAAGAACGCTTGGAACCCAAAAGGCTGGTGATTTCCCCAGATTCAGATATGTTCACATTGATGATTTCATCATCAGAAAACGAAACACCTATTGATTCGCAAACTCTACGGAGAAAAGAATTCAATTTGTGTGTGTCGAAATGTAGTTGGTTAGATTGCGCAAGCAACTGCTCAAGATCGTCATTGTCTGCGACATAGCCATCAGGTAAACCGGGATGTGTAAATGCTGGAGTTAACTGCTTTCCTTGAGCAATTACAGAACTAAACAGGGAATACGCTGTGAAGTGTTCCGTCTGCCCTCCAGCAATACTGTGAAAATAATCAGGGACAGCCGTTGTCCAGTCAAGAAACCTGATACCAAACTTAAATGTTGCGTCAGTCTCTCTGATCACATCAGAGCGCTGTATGCCAACGAGAGTTTCAAACATTCTCCAATGTTCGGTACTTCCTTCACCAACCCCAATAATTCCTATCGTGTCAGATGAAATAACCTCAACGTCATATAGCGGGAAGCAGGACTTCAGTAGAGCAGCGGAGATCATTCCGGCTGTGCCTGATCCAACTACATGTACTTTCATGGTTTAACCAAAAAAACCCTGCAAGACGAAACAGTGAGGAGATTCGAAGGAAAAAAGTTGCTCAAACGGGAATCCGGTAGGACCAACAAGCACATCTCCAATGTCCAAAACGAATTCCCTCTCAAGCAAAGGAAATGAGACGTTTGCCGATGAAGACAACGGTGCAAGGATCGAAAAAGGAAAACGTGGATCACCAGAAACTGGGCCTGAAGCAGGGGACCACTCCGCATTTTTCTCAAACAACATTATAGAATATAGGCTCTTTTCGACGTTGGGGTGGTCATAACGCATTCCATAATCGCGAACACACTCAGAGACAAGTTCGTCAACAACAGAAAAAACTTCCTTGATGGGATTCAGTCTTTTGTTATCGCGGCTTTGTCCCACCGGATTCAAGTCGATCAAACTTGAAGCAATTATTTCGTTACTCCCGGGATTGATCTTTCTTGGCTCGAGATATGACCAATCGCGTTTAACTTCTGCGTCTACCAAAGAAAAGAAGTCACCGACAGAAATTCTATTACGGAAAATTGAAGTGAAATTGTATTCTTCCGGAACAAATGCGTGACTCATATCAGGCCAACCAAGTCACAAGGGAATATTTCATGCCAGCATTGACTGGAGTTGCATGATGAAGAAATGGTGTACTTGAAGGGAAAATAACCACGGTTCCATTTTCTGCGGGAACGCTAAGACCAATGTGACTAAAGTCAAGGTCCCCACCATCTTCAGGAGTGCTCAAGAAAGCGACAACGCTCAAAATACGTGGGACCGAAGGGTGAGCATCGAAATGAGGTTGATACTCTGCGCCGCTCCCATACTTATTAATACTCCAACCTTCATCACGTGTGAGTTCAAGACGAAAATGATCTCGATACTGATGAATCAAGGGATTAATATTGTTATGAACAGCCTTGAAAGCAAGCGAAACTGGATGATCGTCATAACTCTCAAAGCCAATCATGTGGTTCAGTTCACATTGTTGATTTGAGCGAAAATTAGACACAGTCCCAAATCCAGTCGATGCCTGTTTCCAGAACAGTGGAGAGTTTGGAATGTTCGCCCAATTTTCAACCTCTTCGACAAGGTCAGTTCCATCGAAGATGTTTTTATGGATGCGAATAAATTTTGACTCATCAAGCATGAGGCTCTACAACTTTCACTTCAGCATCAGCAATAATCCCTGACTCATCGTGTAGTTCTATGGTTGTAATCCCACAATCGACGAGACGGAAACGGAAAATAGCCTGATGTTTCGTGCTTCGCGTAGTGTGAGCAACAGTGAAACGATTTACTGGAGTGGCAACTTCAACCCATGTCTCCCGACAGTCCATCCAATCGTCATTGTACGTTACTAATAGAAAACGGCCGGCCTTAATTGCCGTTGAAGAAAGTTGAAATGACTGCTCAACGGGAATCTCAAGAATTTGCACCAGAGTTTCATCAAACTCCAAGTCTTCCATTGCGCCGCTGCGGCCGACAACAATGGGTAGCGACCATTCAGTGGCAAGTTTTTCAGCCTCTGCCATCACTTCACTGGATGGGCAAAAAACTACCCTATCCATTACTGTTCCTCTTCTGAGACCTCTGCCTCTTGTGCGGGAAATGGAGGGACAGCAGGCGCTGTCAGTTTCTCGTTAAGGGCGTTCGCCTGCTTGAGCATTTGCCGGAGAATTGTGTTGTTTAAGGACAATTGTTTGTTTTGCTCAGAAAGATCTTCAATCACAGCCCTGAGGTCAACTTGTTCGTTACTCATGGCTGGATCTTACCACTCAACTTCACGGAAATACATTACGCCGCCTTCACCATGCCGGGCATAACGTTCAGTCTGCTTCTGCATCTCAGCCACACGTGTCTGATACTCCGGGAGTGGACCTTTGTGCAGGTCATGAGAGTAATTACCACAGTAGTGCCCAATAACGGTCTTGCGTCGCTCTTTACCTGAGACTGGAGAACCACGATGGGCCAGTTGGCTATGCCAAATCAAAACATCACCCTTCTTGCCTAGAAAAGTGAAAACATCAGAGTTGCGCTTCTCTGCTTCTTCCAAAATCAACGTTTCCATCAATTCTTCGCCAATATTCGGCTGTTCGATAATTTCGCGAGTCATCAGCGGAACAAGATTGTCCCACTTGTGCGAACCCGGAATCACCTCGAAAGGACCCGACGAAGGATCGATGTCTTCTAAACAGACAAAAACACCGATGTATGTGGACGCAGCGAATGGATCCTGTAAAACCGAATCTTTATGCCACTTGCATTCAGTCGACTTTTGCATCGTCATTTCAATGTGTAGTGCAGCAGCCATCTCAATCTGAGAGAAAGCGTCCTCAATCGATGGATGGCACAACACATCTTTGATTTCAACATGCTTGTTGTACTGCTCGGATCGACCCCAACCCGCCAAGGAGTCACCATGCTCTGCCTGATACATGTCAAGATATGCGTCAACGACATGCTCTGGGATCGATTTCTCCAAAATGAAGAAACCGTCACGTTCATACTTCTCAGCAACTGTTGTCATGATCAGAAACCTACCATTTGTTTATATTCTTCGCGCGAAAGATATTCCGTCGGCTCCACTTCGGAACCTTGAGCGAAAGTCCAGTACCCTTCAAATTTTCTTTGACCAGCCGAAAACCCACCCTTAACGCCATGAGCCATCCGGAACAAATCTGGAATAAGGAAATCGTTCTCTTGCCATTCCCACCAGATTTGGTTTTCCTTGACTGCGCAAATTTGACTTTGAACCCAGTCGATTATTTCACGGAAAAGAACATGTTCTTTCCCTGTCGGTAATCCATTCTGGACCAACAGCAGATAGTCCTGAACCCCCCAAGCGGCCGCACATGGACATAGTCGCAGAACTGGGAAGCCGAAATCTGGGTGATTCTCAATGGCTGGTCGAGCAAACGAAGAGACGTAACGGTCTCCGTCCAGAGTCCAGATCTTACGCACACCTTGATTAACTTTTCTCATGAATCGCGTTTTGAAATCATCTACTGATTCCGGTTCGGTCGACCAATTTGGCATATGGATAATCGTTGCTTCCGAAAGAAGTTTTACGTAATGAGAAGGCATCTTTGAAATAAGGTTTGCCATGTCCACAAAGCCGGTCTGTCCAGTTCCAGCAGGAGCAGAGAAGGTGTCCATGTTCCATCCCGCAGCCCGCTGTGGTGACCTCAACGACGCGCCCTCGACATGCCACTCAATGATCGTGTCGTCCGGAGCGTTGCGCCCCTCGCCATTCAACTGTGTGACCATTGAGTCATACTGTTGGGTATAGTGCCAGTGAAAAACACCGTCATTCGCATACGGCGTCCACGATAAGGATGAGCCGATAGCGGTGAGGATTTGAAGAACATCTGACTCGGAGTATTCGACACCACGAAAAGCGAGTACGCCGGTTTTTTTGAATTGATCAATAAAAGCCGAAGGGTTATTTTGTATCTCTTCTACCGATACGCCTCGGAAGACAGAGAAGTTCGACTCATGCATCGTAGGGCTCTGAGAGGAAATGCTCAATTGCAGCACGAATCCTCAGCAACGCCTCTTCTGGAGAATAAGCGTCCTTGCCCATTTCGAAGTTTGCAGGGAGTAGGCACCCGTTGGTGAACCGAGCGCGACGTTTGCCGTCTCTGGAAACGACGAATTTTTCAAAGTTTCCGAGAATTGGACCATCGTCTACACCAAGTCGTTTGTACAGCGGGTGCGGTGCGAAGGTTTCGTCATCGTCATCACGGCTGTAACGCGAGGCCACAAGTTCAGTGAATGGCATTCGAACTCGGTAATGGGAGTATGCAAAGCGCTCACACTCCTCAGCGGTGCTTCGAGAATCTTTGAAGTCGCCATAACCAAACTCGCAATAGTCATTCGTAGGTACGCACACAATTTTAAATCCGAGATGCGCATAGTCGTATTGGAGAACCTGCAAAATTGGGTACTGCATAGAGTTACCACATTCACCAGTGACATTGACAATCATCGTGACCTCCCCGTGCCGGTCGGCTAGGGCCTCTACATCACCGGTGACACTTTTTACGCTGATGTCATAGATGCTTTCCCCGTCAACAGTTGGACCCAAGTCGTGATCCCGCTGAAGAGTTTCAAGCATGTCGGAGGTGATTGCTGATTCCATGATCGTCATATCGTCGATTTTACACTACTGTCATCAGGTGATTTCGAAACTCTGGTACACTTGAGAGCGGTAGTCCCACCACGATCGGAGTCTAAAATGGTTGCACTGAATAGTGTTTCTGACGAGTATAAGGCAGCACAAAAAGCCGAAGTCATTGCTACTCTCGAATCTGCTGTTTGGGCTTCTGCCGTGGCCTGCGGTGTGGATCCTGCCGAATTGACGGCAGACTGGCAAATTCCTGCCGAAGATACCTTGCCGCCTCCGGGCGACCTTGAAGATCGCCTGTTTAGTCTTATCACCCGTCTTGAAGGGGCACGAGGAGTCTGAAATGGTTTTTAGCGACGGATTTGACGCAGCAGCAAAGGCTGAAGCGAAGGCAGAAGCAATCAGGATGATTGAAGAAAAAGTGTACACGTACGGCCTTATTTGTGGTCTAGACGTGTCCTCACTGCCAGCAGACTGGACGCCAACTGAGGGCGTAGACTACGAAGAGGCACTCAAAGTGCTTATTGATCGACTAGCATGGGCTAACACTCTCTAGTCTGACGGAGGAACGTAATGAACGCGGCACAAATTGCAGCAGCAAAATCAGAAGCAATTGATTTTCTTGAGTATTCAATCTTTGTTCTCTGTTCACTGCTTGATATCGATTCTGCCGGAGTCTCGCACCCATATGTGATCCCGGTCCCTGAGGACGACCCGCAGTATGATCAACATCTTTCGCTTCAGAGGCAAGTTTCCGCCCACGCAACTGTTACGGCATAATGGAATTTCGGGCCGAATCCCTTCGCGGCCAAAGACCAAAAAACTGGTCGGATCGCATTAAAGAGGCAAACCTCTCAGAGGCTGAACTGTATCCAGACAACGATTCAAGTACTCGAGATCAAGCAATTTTCTGGTCAAAAGAGTCCGGTACCGCAATGAACACAGAAACTGGACAAGTGTTTATTTGCGGTACGGTAGCGCTCGATCCACTGGAAGTAACGGAAAACTAAAATGCCAAAATTCACGAATGTTGATACTGCGCCGTTTTACGACAACACGGCAAACCTTGAATGGGTTGAACAGGAACTTGCAACCGTTATGTACATCGCTGGTCTAGACCCAGAACAAACGCTGAACACGGTAACGATTGATGAAATCATTGACGCTATCGAGTCAACATTTGTTATCGGAGACCTACAGATCGCAGAGCAGATCTTCGGGAAAGATCGCCAAACTAACGGTGCTCAAGCCTACATCCGGAAATGCAACAACAAACTGGCCAACGTCGCTAGACGCCACTGGCGGGAACGGCACGTAGCGAAATGGTTGAGTGAAAATGAGTATTAATCCTGCAATCTCCAGAGCGCGAGTAGCGCGTATGCTTTCGTCTGATCAGACCGGTGAACAGTTTGATCACAAGATCCAAGTGATGTCCGACTATGGTGAAACTGGACAGAACCTGATTGAAGCAACTTCACCGGACAAGCGAAGTATCGCAACTGGTGATGATCATTACTTTTTCCGCCACACCTCATATGTCGATATGAGCCCTGAGTGGAAAGAATCTGCGTGGGCAATGGGTGCAGGGTCAACGACGTTTACGGAATTGTACCAAGACTATTGTTTCGTTAACGGGCCGGTAAAAGAACTTACGTGCGGCCTGCCACCAATCTGGCCAATCCCGGAGAACCTTCGAACCGGCAACGTCGAGACGTACATCCTCAACGAGGTCGAAGCGAAGATTTTTGAGCAATACATTCGCAACTCACCCGATTTTGCTGACTATGCCGACTTTAAGTATGGATTAGTTACATATCAGGAGATTATGGATGGATCCCTGAATGAGACTTTCGACGTCATTCGTCTGGGTGTGCACCAGTTCGTAACCAGCACGAATACGCTGATTGATCGCCTATTCGACTGTCTGAAACCAAACGGGTTGTTTTTCGGTCGCGGCATGGCTCACGGAACAGGCATGTATCTTGACGACATGACTGTGCATCAATCCTTCTGGGCGGACGTCAGCCGCTATATTGCTAATAAAGAAAATGTGATGTCTCGACACGTTCCACTGCAAAATGGATTCGTTCTAGCGCGCAAACTACCAACAACGTAAGAGGTAAATAAGATGGCTCGGCTCTACGGACCAGAGGATGCAGTTAAGCACGCCTACCACAAGGTGACAGAATCTGATTTCAAGATCATCTCCGACATGGAGTACACCAACCACCCGGGTGGCGTGATGCATTTCCATCAGGCTATTGATGTCAATAAAGAAGAACTGCTTCCCTATATTGACATGATGGCCTATGTCCCCTCTTGCGGTCTTGAGATTATCAAAGACGACGACGGCAACATGTTGCACGGACAAACGTTTGACGGGAAGATCATCGACATGTCAGATCTTCTGCAACTGCCAATGCGTGTCGGTGGCATGGGAATGCCCGAGCCAGTAAACCCCACCACCCCGGAAAACATCCGAGAAATTTTTGAGCACATTGAAGAAATGATGTACTTCGGGCTGGTTCGCTACTGCGACATTTACCCGCTCGTCATCAACACCCTTTGGTGGAGAGCACGCGGGCACTGTCTGAAATACGTTCCCGGCGCAACTTTGGGTCTTCATAACGACAACGACACGAACTCGATCACGAAGAACGGTCAGCGTTTCTACTCCGAGCGAGAAATCGCAATGTATCAAACCACCAATTGTCTCGTTTATCTAAATGATGATTACGAGGGCGGAGAGATGCATTTCCCTTATCTCGATGTGACCATCAAACCGAAGACGGGAGACATCATCTTCTTCCCCGGAAATTATATTGGCACTCATGGGGTGGCCCCAGTGAAGTCAGGTGAGCGCTACACCTATCTTGCACAGTACGGTCATGGTGGACTGCACAAGTATGAGGTCGTTGAAGCGAACGAGAGCACCAACTGGCTTGCCCCAGTGTTCATGCCATTCCTTTATCAGGACGCGACACGATTCCAGATGTCCGAATTCTCAGATTTTGACAACAGCAAAGACATCGCGCTGGGGTTCCACTCTTCGACAATCTTCACTCAGGACAGATCAACCGAGGGGCCCCCAGTCGGAGAATACATTGAATACGGCGAGGAGTGGCGCGAAGCGATGCGTCACTGAAAAGGATCAGCGCCCGGCTGATTGCCTTGACCAAAAAACTCAAGATATGACACCCTGTGGCCAGATGTAATGTCAGTCACTGCGTGAGTTCCTAGATAGCCGGCTGAATAAATAAATGCTGATCCGGTTTTTGGCTTAAAGTCGAGATTCGGGTATTTGAATTGTAGGTTTCCACCTTCGCACGTGTCGCGAAGAATGAGAGATCCTGTCAAAACGGTCATGAGAGACGTTTCGCTCGCTTCACCATCACCTATGAGATTGTCATGGTGAAAACCCATTCCAGCGGTAACACCATAGGTCGCAACATGCGGTTGAGTTCTCCACCAAATACAAGGCCCCACTTCGGGGAAATGACTGATGTATCGGCGAACGCATTCACCCATTCCCTCATACATCGTATGAAAAAACTTTAAATCTTCGTCGTTTACTTCATGATCTAGACGAAGAAGTCTTCCCGGTGACATCTCGACTTCTTCAGCGGTGAATCTGTATCCACCTCTGTTTAGGTACGTCCCATCGTCTTGAAGAATATAGTCGTCAGGCTGTTGCGCTTTGCGTCGTTCAATCCATCCACTAAGAAAGTCTTGATCGACTTCGATTACGTCATTAAACTCCATGACTCCGAAGCCATGAACGATCTCTTTCACTCCGGATGACCAGCCGCTAAGTTCTCGGCGCGTTCACGCTCGTTGCGTAAACGTTTGAATGTTTTTGCTGACATGTCGTCACGGACATCCGTTAAAATTTTGTCCCAGTAGGCTGAAGTGAACAATTCACTTACCTCACTGGCATGTTCTCCCGAAAGGTACATCGTATGTTCATCCGTGTAGCCATCTCGTCCGGGATGAGGCCAACCGTACAACCCCATTTCGACGTACTTGATTCCGGCGTCCGAAAGAATTGATGCAACTTCATGCTCGGATTCTTCGCCCCAAAGGCCATTTGCGTCACAGTAAATCCCGGAATAATTCAGGCTGGCGAACTTGCGAGCGATATCAAGACACGCTCCACCGTTGACGATGCAAATAACCACGTCTGCTTCGGCAGCAACTTTATCGAGTGTCTCAAGGTCTTCGATTGAATACTCTTCTGCTCGCGCCTTTGTTTCATCGCTGCGCTCTTCCGATGCCCATACGAGACGATGTCCGCTGTCAATCAGGGAATGTGCCAGAGTTCCTCCCATTTTTCCGGGATGAAGAATCGCAATGGTACTCATGTCAGTTGAATCCAATCGGTGGGAGGATGGAATATCCTTCGGTCATGTAAACGTTAGATGCTGTGGCAGCAACGTCAGGTTCCGTAACCGGGTCTGCTACTGCTTCAAGATAATTCGCATTTGGAGAACCTTGACAATACCAGCCAAGGTATGAATATCTCCACCCCCCTGTCACCGTCTTGACTTCATGTGCCGCAAGATAATTTGCTGGGAAGAAAATCATATCTCCACGCTTCGGTTTGATGCTGATGTCGTAGTAAGAGAAACTATGCTCGCCACCAGTGAAATTTGTTCCGTCGAGTTCTTCCTCAGTTTCAACATGATCGTTGATGTAGGCAACGACGGATACAGATGAGCGTGTGGCAAGTTGGTCGCGCGGATGAGGTTTTCCGTACTCGTAATCAGTACTCACATCTGAGTGAGGACCAAGAAATGCACCTTTAGGGTAGGCGACGATATGCCCGCGAATTTTCCACCAGATGGTTTTCCCGGCCATCGGGAATCGCTCAAGGTAATCCAGTAAGCAAGCATCGCGACGTGCCTCGATGTAATCAAGGGTTTCGATTACTTTCGGATCTGGATTCTGGTGGACCAAACTTCCTCTCCATGGCATTTCGTCGAGGGTGCCTTTTTCAAAAAAGAACTTGCTTCGATTGATGTAACCCTCTTTGCCAGTGATCGGATCAACACCTTCGGTGTATGACTCTGCACGTTCACGTTCGAGGGTCGTTTTGCAGAATTCGCGCATCCAATCCCAATCAAGGTCGAATACGTTTTTGTAGTGCACGATGCCGCCACCCAAATGTTCGCCATGCATGTTTATGCCTCCTCAGGAAAAATACTACTCAAATATCTCATCGAGCCACGTATGGTATTTGCAAAAGTTTCGTCATGAGCGGCAATTCTTAATGTTCTCACCCGTGCCCAAAATTTTGACATACGTAAACGCGGAGCACCACCAGTAACCGGCAGAACTTCGTGCTGGTACTGGTGCCCGCATGGAAATACGACAAGCATTCCGGCCGTCGGTTTAACTGTCACGTTTATCTTGTTGAATGATATTTGACCACCATGGTAATTATCGTTGAAATACAAGAGAGTGACGAATTCATTGAATGCTCTGGGTAGTCGCGTTCCATTGGGTCCAAAGTCAAGATCACCTCGTCCTGTGAGATGATCCCAGTGTCTGCCCATCACAAAGTTGTCAGCGCAACGCTCAAGAAATAGCCCGTGATCAGTTGCTACATCTTCACCACAAGTTTTCGCAAGAAGGTCACGCATACGATCAACGAGCAAAGTCTCATTATTGAGAACGTTATTGTCGATTGCGACGATTGTAGGATCGGTAATGTCAATTGCCTCAACATCATTCTGGAGTTCGGCCCGATCCCAAAAATGATCTTCACGCATCAAACCATTCCAGTATGCGACTTCTTCTAGAGATAAGAAGTCTTTAACTATTCGCATGCCATCAATAGATTGAATATCCATTTTTAACGAGATGCCTCGTGTTCATTTAGTTCAAGCATGTAGCCGATGTAATCGTGAACGCGCTCGATAATTCGCTTGCGAGAATCATCATCCTTCATGTGATTAAAACACCCGTAAAGAGTATCTATGGCAAACTGCACCAAAAAATCTTCAGGAGGCTCTTTGCCGCCGAAGTTCTCATACTGCATGAAAGACAAGTTGTGGTAGTTCCAAGGACGATACTTGAGAGGTTGGTGTGGGAACCAATCTGGGTAATGCCAAGAGTGTCCAGCATGTCGCATGTCGGGGTGCCAACCCAGAAAACCCCGAATCTGATTAGGGATGCAGCGAGTCGGATCAGGGTCATCATTCATGAACAGATCCCGGTCCGGGGAAAGGAACTGATGGAAATCTCCATTTCGTGATGAAATGAATACACACCCCGGAATTGGGGCGTGCGGAAGTTGATGATTTTTATATCGCATTAAATTCGCGAATACTCGGTTGTCCCAATTCCAAGGAACCCTATAAAGAATAAAGTCCTCATCGTCAATGAACGAGTGAAATCGTTCTACTTGATCAGGGATTCCTCCATCGGTATCTTCAATGACGAACATTGTGACTTTCTGGAATAGGTGCTCGAGATCGGGTAGAGCATAGATTCCTTTCGTGAAAACCAATGGGATGTGGTCCGGATTCGGACCCATGCTGGTGTCTCGTTGATGATCATCATCAATAACTATGTCACCAAAGTTCTCATTCACCGAGGAGCGAAATTCAGGGTCGTAAAAAGGTCGGTCTGCGCCTGCTTCAACTCGTTGAAATATGCGGTCTTCTCGCTCCCATCCCGGATAGAAACCATGCATTACGGCTCTGTTGTCCCAAACAACAACATCGCCGACACTCCACTCCCACTTGTACCGGTTTGCTTTATTCTTTTGATATTGCTCAACGAAGTCTTTTAGTTCGTCAAACCACGGCTGATTGCCACCATGAAGTTGTGTCCCCGGACCAGTCCAGTACAGCATCGTTTCACCCGTATCGGGGTGTGTGCGTAAAGCAGGGTGGGGCGTGACATCTCTATCTTCCGCTCCGGTACCGGAAGAGAACATCGCGGTCTGGAGGTGCTCTTTCAAGTTCGCAGGGCATTCGTCGTACATGTTACGAAGGCTAAGCCAGAACGTGTGACCGTATTCAGGCTCAACGTTGTATGTAGTCATGTGCATTGAGATCAATGCTGGAGGTTCTTCGAAAAACGGATTATCTGCGTGCCAGTTTTGGTGCAGGAAAGTTTCGGGGTCATCCTTGTTTTCTACATCTCTGATGGTCGGATGGTTGGCGTCCTTCATGATTCCATCCGGCACAGGCGTCGCATCTGGGTCGTGGTACCCAGAGTAAAGAGCCTTAACCACCGCGACATGCTCGGCATCAGTCGGGTTCATTCCGATAAACCCAATCATTTTATTCTTTTTGAGAATCTCTTTAAAGTATTCAGGCTCTGCCAGAACCTGATCAGCGGTAATCCCTTTTATTTTAAAACCAAGATTACCTAGTGTGAGTCCGATTGCGATTCCGCCTACGCCCTTCATTGATCAGGCTCCTTCAGTTTTGGGTGACCAGAAAACTCTGGCCCAATTCGTTGTCCGTCAGCATCCAGACCAGTTCGGATTCCACCCATCCAAGTCCATGGTTGCTCTCGAAGTTTTGTCATTTTCGCATCGCTATAACGTTGACGTGAATCATTTAATTCCTTTTGGTCGTCATCCCACATGTTGTTCACAGTGAAATCAACTGAAGGCATTAAATCTTTCTTGTAAAACTGGAAGAACATAAATGGGCTGCCAGCAGGAAACGTGACCGGAGATCCGACTTTCGTAATTTTCCAGTTCATATTGAACTCATCGGGCCACCAGTCAGATGGAATGTTTGCCGTGAGTGGAACCGCTCCATCGATAAACAAATTCGGAGATCCAGAGATCCATGTTTCAATACCCGGAGGGGTATGAAATGTCCACCCGACACAAAAAGACATTATTCCGACGATGCTGGGCATGACGATGTCTCGCTCGTAAGAGTGCCCGTCGATCTCAAATGACATGGTTTGACCGGAAAGAACTTGAGGAACACCGACTCCATCCCATTGAACAACTACATCTTGTTGCAGTACGAGTTCCCAACCATTCACGTTTGCTTCCGTGAGCGGCAAACACTTATACGCGTGCTTGTTGTAGGTGTCGTCCATCCAGTCGCGACGCGGAGTTGCTTGCCGAATGGTGGGCGGGTTCTGATGGCTTCGCGTAAGCGTCACATCCATTTCAGGAACCAAGCATTGTGACTTGCGAATTTGCGTCTGGCAGACCCAGACCCGGCATACCGGCAGACGCATACCCGCCAGACCCGCCATGTTCTTTGTGGTTTCTATCGTTGTAGTCGTACATGGTGACGGCAGAATATTTGGTGCCTGACGAAACCGGCATTGAGGCGTGCGCATAAATGAAGTCGCTTGGATGCACGATGACATCACCAAATTCTGGCTTGAACTTGATGTTCTTGTACGGCATCATGTACTCGCCACCCTCGTAATCGTCATTGATGTATCCAATTGCGGACACTGCACACGAGTATGAAAAGCCGGAATCTGGATGCACGGCAAAGTGTTGGCCCGGACCGTATTTAACGAAGTTGGTTGCTTCTTCGTAGTCAAGAGACAGATTAAACATTGACGAGTAGTGCTTAACGCATGAACGCACACCAGCAATGACTTCCTCGTAGACCTTTCCAAGATCAGCAAATTCTTCAGGAACCGGCATGTCACCCTGTCGCAACTTGAAGTCGAAACAGTCGCGATAATCCTTCATGATCTCATTGTCGCCAACCATGGCCTGCTTCCACGTGAAGTAGTCGGTTGCACTTCCTTCGAGACCACGTTCCAGTCGGCCAGTGAAATTAGAGTCGACCGGCCAGACGTCCTTATAAAGGATGATCCCGTCTGTTGGGGTTCCCAGAGTGCCTGCTACGCGCATTATTTCCTCAATTCAGTAATCGTGTAAAAAGATGGAGTGGTCCAGCGTTCGCCGGAGATTATTTGCTTCACGCCATGAAGGTAGTGTACGTCGCCGGGGTGAGCAACTGCAAGGCCCGGTTTGATCTCAAGTTCGATATCAAATTCTGGATAATAGAACTGGCCGCCCTCAAATTCGTCATTCCAATAAATAATCGAATTAATATCGTATGTTGGGAACGGGTTGGGTTTCCCATCATTGAGTTGCTTGTCGGCGTGTGGCTGCTGCTCGTTTCCGGGCAACCAGCGGATCAGGACGGGTGGCCGGCAGTAAACAGATACGTTGAACTTATCTTCAATTACTGACTGCATTTTGAAAATATACTTATTGATCAAGTCAAACATGTCTGGCGCTGTGCGTTGCAGAATTTGACCGCTGCACATCCTATCCCACCAGTATGAAGCATCGTAGATGCAGGTGCCGTCCTCGTCGAATTCGTCACCTTTCGGATTTTCCCATTCCTGAATTGTCGGAAAAAAGTCCTGAAGTCTACGAAGATCTTCGGGTTCAACGAAATCTTCAATAATTACAATGTTCTCTACACCTGTGCCGAAGTGTCCGGGGTCAATAAGAGAACGCTCCTCAGCGGTATCCATGAGATGAGATTATCACAACAGCCGCAGTAGACCTACTTATTCATATATCTACGCACGCGATGTTCGCCGATGAGATGGAATGTGGCGATCATCCATGCGATATGAACAAAAACAGAACGTGTCGGGTGGACCGCATTCCGCCAGTAACTACGTGTCAGGGTTTCGATCTTTTGCGTTCGTATCGCGTACAGATCGAAAAGACATATGTACAAGGCGAGAAAGGCCCACCCGAGCGCTCCTGACTTCCTGCCGTTCCGTTCAAGGCTGATAGGGCCCCAAAAACGCTTGACTAGAGAAGCCACCTTCCGCCACGCTCCTTACTTGAAGCGTGGCGGGAAGAATGGCGGGAAAGGCGGCGGGAAATGCGGCGGGAAGAACGGCGGGAAATGCGGCGGAAAGTGTGGCGGGAAGAACGGTGGGAAGTGGGGCGGGAAGTGTGGCGGGAAGAACGGCGGGAAGTGAGGCGGAAAATGTGGGGGAAAGTGAGGGGGGAAGTGGGGCGGAAAGAAAGGTCCAATTGCTCGAACGACAATGGTTGTGCCAAGAGGAATCTCAAAACTTGACGTGGTCGTATAGGTGACACCGTCTACAACGATTTCATGGGCTTTACCAACATCGCCAGAAACCGAGGTATTTGCCGTATTGGCAGTCTCTGTAGCGGGGAACCCAAGGTTAACCAAAGACGTGACGAGGTTGCCGGCGTCGGTGCCGTCGGTGTATGTAAAAGTTCCGAAAGGAAGGCTGCCCCTATCTTGTGCCATCAATCATCACGCCTTTGCATCGCCAGTCAGGAGCCAAGTATCGGTTCCACGCTTATGCAACGTTATCATAGACCACTGTTCACGGGTTTTAAGACCAACAGCAGCATTGATTGTTACCCCAGACCCAGCAGCCACTGTTGCAGTACCTGTTCCAGTCTGAATAATGTGTACGACAGTTCCAACAGGGAACGCTACTGAAGAGTTCGGTGGAACCGTGATCGTCGCCGCTGCCGAGACCTCCAAAGTATGACCCTCATTCACAGCGACCAACGTGTGGTTCGCCCCATATGCGTCATAGTCGTGGAGAACACTTGTTCCAGCGGGAAGCGTGACCGTCCCAGTAAACGTGGGTGAAGCCAATGGCGCCTTCAGCGCCAGAGAGTTCGTCACGGTTGTAGAGAAGTTGGCGTCGTCGCCAAGAGCAGCAGCCAACTCGTTCAACGTGTCCAAAGTGGCAGGCGCCGCATCAACAAGGGCGGCGAGTTCCTGCTGAACGAACGCCGTCGTCGCCACCTGAGTGGTGTTCGTCGTCGTTGCCGCAGTAGGAGCCGTCGGAGTTCCAGTCAGATCAGTATTCGCCAGAATGTCAACGTTGACCCATGCCGTGCCGTTCCATTGCAAAACTTCACCTGACGCAGCAGACGTGATTGTGACGTTTCCAACATCGTTGAGCGTGTTGATCTCAGGAATCGACGCATTCACCCATGCAGTACCGTTGTACTTCAGGAACTCACCGTCAGCCTCTGAGGTGAGCGTGACGTTGGTGATATTTCCAAGCGTGTGTGCCGTGTTGGCGTAGTTCGTTCCGTCATACAGAAGGATGTCACCGGTGGTCTCGCTAGATGTAGACACACCACCGGCGTTCTGAATCGTCAACGGATACGGAACCCAGTTGCTTCCATCAAAGTACGCAATATCACCTGTTGAAGGTGCGAGCGAGACCATGTCGACATCCGAAAGGTCATCAAAGGCAAGGGTAGTGTTGACCCATGCGGATCCGTTCCATTCAAGAATGTCGCCGGTTGTGGCACTGGTGATGGTTACGTCATCAATTTGATTGACGGATGCGATGGTGTCGTTAACCCAAGCGCTACCGTTCCACACCAGAAGATCATTTGTGGTGGTGCTACTTAGACTGACATCTCCGACATCACTCAGGTTGGTGAGACCATCATTGACCCACGCAGTGCCGTTCCATTTGAGTAGATCGCCAGACGATGCGGTGGTGATTGTGACATTGCCCAAACCATTGAGGTTGTGGTTCGAGATATCGGAAACGGTGCCGGTAACATTGCCAGTCACGTTGCCGGTCAAGTTGCCGGTCACATCGCCAGTCACGTCGCCAGTGACGTCGCCAGTGACATTGCCAGTCACATTGCCAGTCAAAGCGGCTGAGACACTATTGAAAGTTACATCTGATGTAGTGAGAAGATCCTGACCAACATTGGATGTTTCGATCGACGTTACGCGGCCATAAGCATCAGTAGTAATCGAAGAAACAAAGTCGGAAGTGTTGGAACCCGTAGTGCTGCCAACAGTGACGCTGCCGAGATCAAGGGTGTCTGCGTTAACAACGATTCGACCCGAGTCAGCGGTTCCAATGTTGAGAGTATTCCCAGTTTGGCTCAGTCCATCACCAGCAGTAAAGGCCTGAGTTCCAGTGAACTGAGTGAACGCAATCGAGTCAGTTCCAATTGTGTGAGGATCATTGGTGGAGGTGACGACAAAACCTTGACGTGCGTTTGTCGATCCCGAAAGGACGAAGATTGCTTCGCCGGGCTGCACGCCACCGGGCTGGGTGCCGTCAAAATCTTCTGCACGGGTCAAAACCCACGCAGCAGAACCTAAGGCACCCTGAGCAGTCACATCGTAAACGCCATTTTCGTATGCGTTCGACTGGTTCTTGACAAGAACTCTGTCGCCAGTGGAGGCATTAGTACCGTCAATGACGAGGCGGACTTGGCTTCCCGCTGTCAGAGTGGCACCTTCCCCAGAGGTTCCGTTGCTGTACGTCGGTGAATCCGGAAGAGTCGTAGCAGTCGCAAGTTTTGCCGCCTCATGCCAGTCGATTCCAGCAGCAAGATTGTCAACATATGACTTTGTTGCTGCGTGAGTCGCCTGCGTTGGAGCAGCCCCAAGCGTGACAGTGTTGAATGTGACGTCAGCGTTCGTTGCTACGTCCTGACCGATGGAAACGGTTGGCGTGTCGCCTTCACCGGTTGTCGATGACAGCGAAACACCTGTTCCAGCAACAAGATTCTGGACATAATCGCCGGTTGTATCGGTTCCGAGAGCAACTGAGTTTGCCTGAATTGTGGCGGAGATGTTTACGTCCCCGGTTCCGTCAAAAGAAACAGACCCAACGACATCTCCAGACAACTCAATCGTGCGAGCAGTTTCCAGAGCAGTCGCCGTGTCGGCGTTGCCAACGAGATCTCCACGGAAGTTGGCGGCTTGCATGTCGGCAAGGTTGAACGAGGCGTGACCGGTATTTACGTCGCCGTCCACCTCGGGGGTGTAACCGTCGAAAACCTTCCAGTAGCCATCAGATGTATCACGGAAGAAACCAGTATGGGCGTAGGTGCCGTCGTTGTAGTTACCGGCGAATCCCAAGTCCACGTTGACAGGAGACGCGGTGCCGGACCACGTGTCGCCGGAAGTGTGGCCGGTCGTGGAAACAAATTCGATACTGATACCGTCAGAAAGGGCAGTTGGTGAGGTGCTGACGTCAACACCAGTTGCTTCGGTTGTCGAGAAGTTGTCGGTCGACCATTCGAACGTGTCAACGCCACCGGTACCTGTTCCGACACCGTCGATTCGGACGTAGTAGGTAGTGCTAGAAGTGCCCGAGAAGTGGCCAACAAGCGTTCCGTCGTTGAGGCCCGAACCAGAGAATGAGGTGGTCTGAATCGTGTTGCCGCCGTTGAGGTAGATCCACGAGTCATCGACAGCAAGGTTGTTGACCGAAACGGTTGACTGTGTTCCGAGAATGCTGAGGTTTCCAGCAACAGTCAGGTTTCCGTCAATTCGGGCATCTTCCCGAACGCGGATATCGTCGAAAACTTCCGAAACGATATTGAGTCGATAGCAGCCCGGGTTCGAGGCGAGAAGAACTTCTGCGATTTCGACCGCGTAGTTCGGGTAGGTCGGCGGGTTGGTTGTTAGTCCACCCGGAGTTGCAGCCGACAAGTGGAGTCGATCGCCAACGGAGTACGACGAGAGGTCGATGCCGAGAAGAATTCCGTCGATGATGATGAAACCATGGGCGCCGTTAGCGATGGTCGCCTTGGTAATACCGGCAACGTTGATTTTGTCAGGATCGCTCGCATCGGCAAGGGCGATAGTTGGAATAGCAGAATTTTCCCCGGTGTAGTAAACAACCGACCCGGCGGCAATGCTGGCCCCCGAGTTGTTGTATACGTACAGGGCGCGCTCCTGACCGAGCGCAATATCGACACCGGTCTGGCTGGTGTCCATGCGGAGAGCATCGTTTGTGGAGTCGTACCAAACGCGGCTTTCCGCGTGGGTCGGCTTCGACGTCGGCGTGTACGAGGAAACATCCCAATCGATGTAGTCGGTGTCGAGATGGTTCGGAGTGTCGTTAGCGCGACCCGCACCAAGAATGAGGATTTCGCCAGTGGTTGTGTCCTGACGAACCACACGACCGATCGCCTGAATCTTGTCGTCCTCGCCAGTCGGCCGTGTCGAGGTTAGGCCGCCACCGTCGGCAACATACAAAACTGTGTTAACGCTGTAAGCGTTAGTGTTCATGCTTTCGATGACACCCAGAATTACCGCATGACCTTCAGCGTTATTTTCCAATTCGGCTGTGGTAATACCCAACGCTGGCATGGTCGAGGCGGTAGCCGCATCAGACGGTGAAACCTCGGTGGCTCCACTCGCCCCAACAGATCCCGTAGCGTAAACCGGAGTACCCTTAGCAATCGTTGAACCACTGGTGTTCTTGACATGCAGATACACAGGGCCAGCCAACTGGCCGTGAATGTGTGAAGCATCAAGCAGACTATTGACAGTTACATCTTCGAACGTGACGTTTGCCGTCGAGTCGAGCGTGATTGTCGGGGTGGCACCTTCACCAGAGTTGTTGGTCAGGGTGACACCGTTACCCGCGACAAGACTTTGTACGTAGTCCCCGGTCGTATCGGTCCCCAGAGCAATACTGTTGGCTTGGATTGTCGTTGTGATGTCGACGTTGGCCGTGCCATCAAAGGAGACTGATCCAGCAACATCCCCGCTAAGGGAGATTGTTCGAGCAGTTTCAAGTGCAGTTGCCGTGTCCGCATTGCCGGTCACATCACCAGTGACGTCTGCTGTTACGGTGTTGAAAGTTACGTCACTTGTGGTTTCTACTGCCTGACCAATGGCGACAGTTGGGGTTGATCCTTCACCAGAGTTGTTTGAGAGCGTTACACCGGTTCCGGCAGTGAGATTTTCTACGTAATCACCAACGGTGTCGGTACCCAAATTGATTTGGTCATTGACCCAAGCGGAGCCATTCCACTTTAAGAAATCACCGGTGGTAGCCGATGTGATTGTAACGTCCGAACGACCTGTAGTAAGGGTCAAATCTGGGGTTGTTTGCACCCAAGTCGAAGTGGAAGAATCATAAAGAATGATGTCGCCATTTGATGGGTTGCCGACACTGACATTGGCAATCTGGTTGAATTCGGTTGGGAAGGGGTAGTACGTCGTACCATCGTTTGTCCATTCCCATGCGTCAGAAGTTTCGTTCCAACGCAGGAGAACATTTGCTGATGTTCCACGCTCAATCTCAATTCCGGCATTTGTTGATGGTGCTCCGGTGACATTGGAATTAAGTGTGACAATATTGTCTTCAACCGCAAGGGTTTCAGTGTTAAGTGTCGTGGTGGTTCCGTTAACAGTAAGGTCGCCATCGACGGTGACATCATTAAACGTGACGTCACTTGTGGTTTCGACTGCCTGACCAATTGCAACGGTGGGCGTATTACCTTCACCCGTTCCGCCAGTGATAGTTACACCCGTGCCAGCGGTGACGCCCTCCGTGTAATTACCCGTGGTGTCGGTGCCAAGAGCAACTGAATCAGCCTGAATCGTTGCGGCAATATCAACGTTGGCAGTTCCGTCAAATGACACTGAGCCAACAACGTCTCCGCTCAACGAAATGGTTCGCGCTGTTTCAAGAGAGGTGGCAGTGTCTGCGTTGCCGGTCAGGTCTCCAGTGAGTCCGTTGCTTGTCGACAGCCCGCCAGAAAGTGAAATGTCGGTTCCATCGCTGCTGATTGTCGCTCCACCGAGGTCAATCGAGGAGCCCGACAAGTAGATGTCGCGGAAGCGCGCCGAACTTGAACCCAAGTCGTAAGAAACGTCAGCATCAGGAAGAATGTTTCCGCCAACAGTGATTCCGGCATCGGTTGTAACCGTGTTGAAAGTGACGTCATCCGTGGTTCCAACGGACTGGCCAATTGCGATCGTTGGCGTAGCGCCTTCACCAGAGTTGTTGGTAAGAGTGACGCCAGTTCCAGCGGTGAGGCTCTCAACGTAGTCGCCTACCGAGTCCGTGCCGAGATTGACGGCATCGTTAATCCACGCGGATCCGTTCCAGCGGAGGAAGTCGCCATCCGCAGCAGAGGTGATTGTGACATCACTAATGTCATTCAATACACCGGCGTTAAGAGTATTGAGGTATCCAAGGCTGGTCCAAGCGGTCGAACCATCGCCGACTTTCATCTTGGCCGTATCGGACTCGTAACCTACTTCACCGTTAGCAAGGGTGGGGTTGGCCGAGGTCCAAGAAGCAGCCGTGCCTCTCCGGAACTGGATTACGACATTTGCGCTCATTTACACTCCACCTGCGTCAATAGATACATGAGCCCGGAGCCAAGTGGTTGGTGAGCCACCATCAGCCGAAATCACATCTTGCCATGAATAATTGTAGTCTGTAGCGTCGTTCTTCGTTAGCACCTGTCCGGTAGCCCCTCCCGCAGGAAGAGCGTAAAAGGTGCTTGCCTCCCACTGGGCGGTTGAAGAGTTGTACTGGAGAACCTGTCCGTCGGTTGGGCTTGATGCATCAACGTCAGATAGTGAGTTCAGATCAATGGCGCCAGTCGCGCTTACCCACTGATTTCCGGTTCGGACGTACAGAATTCCGTCGTCGGTGTCGAACCACATGTCACCGTCGGCGATATTGTTGGTCGGCGCAGAGGTTGAAAGTTCGACACTTGCGCTGCCAGCCTTGACCCAAGCGCCTTGGCTGCGAAGGTACAGGCGGTCCTCGTCGACATCGATGGCCATAGCGCCATCCGGGAGACTGGTGGTCGGCGGCCCGCTAGTAGTTAAAGTAATTACACCGTTTGATGCATACAGGGTGTCATCAGTTTTGAGTGTGGTGGCATCCGACCTATAAAGGTTTACATCACCAGCACCCGAACCATCACCCCAAGTGAGCCGTCCGCCTGCATCAATCCTCAGCCGAGCATTTGAATCACCGCTGACACGCGCGGAAATTGCTTCGTCTCCCGCATTGGCGAATTCGACGCCCCTTACGGGCGTGCCTACAAATCGTGTCATGGTGAATCAGCCTCAACTGTTTCGTTGTTAGTGCCCCTCAAGGCAGAATTTTTTAGCCGCTGATGACCACCCGATATGCGCCAGAAGCAGGCGCAACCGAGAAGGAAACATCAACTTGGTTGGCGTTCGTCCGCACAACATCAGTAATCACAGTGTCATAGGTATTGCTGTCGTATACCTGAACGGTGACGTCGCGAGTGCCAAAGTTGTGAACGATCGAGAAAGTGGTGTCCGTCGCATTACCGACAGTTTGGGCTGAAACCCGCGCCAAAGTCGGGGTGCTTGTGGTAAGGCCCGTCGCCGATGTCGCGGCGAGATTGTCGCGAGCGTCAGCCTCCGTACTGGCGTTCGTGCCACCATTTGCGATTGGAAGCAGGCCGCTGACACCGTTGCCAGATGCACTCGTGAGATCAATCGTGTCAGTCGACAGAACACCTGAGGTAAACGTGATTCCAGTGCCCGCAATGTTGGAGTCAAGAGCAAGACCATCAGCGGTAGTTGTCAACCCGTCATAATTGGTGTCAATCTTGATTTGAAGATCGTCGGAAGCAATTTCGATGCCACCGTCACTCGCAACATTTACGTTAAGAACATCACCAGTTTTTGATAGGCCGTCACCAGCAAGAATCGTTCCAGCCACCGAGAAGAGCGCAAATTCAAGCCCTGTCGTGCCGAGCGTAATTGTGCCATTGTTCGTGAGAACCCAACCGGCATCGGCATTGATCGTGCCTTCTTCAACGAAGGTGAACATTCCGGGAGTGACCTCATCGGCGCTGTCTGCGTCAGTTGCTCGAACCGCTGCTCCAGATGCTTGAACGATATAAATGCCGTTTTCGGAAGCAGAAGTCTGATCTTTGACAAGGACGCGATCCCCAGCGACCAGAGTCACACCATCTATAGTGTCTCCAGCCTCAAGGTCGGTAGTGATACTTAGGTTGGTGGTTGTTGCTGCACGGACCGAGGCCTTAACGTCAAGACCGGTGCGAGCCGCGTCAACGTATGCCTTGTTGGCGGCGTCCAGATCGTTTACCGGAGCGGAAACCTGAAGTCGTCCACCAGAATCGCGCAGGGCAATTGTCGAGCCAGTGTTTTGTGAGGTCTTGTTATCAAGGGCCTGCTTATCGGTGCCATTCAGCAGTCCGGATGCGCCAGAGGGGACTGAGTCAGCGATCGAGAAGGTGACTGAACCGTTGGATTCCGTAATGGTGAGAGCGGTCGTCAGAGACGAGAGTGCGTGGAGTGCTTTACGCCAGCCGGTGCCGTCATAGACTTTGAGTACCTTTTCGGTACTGTTGTAGATCAGTCGACCCTCAAAGTTGTTTGTAGTGGGGTCAGCGGAGAGGCTCTCGAAGCGACCATTGAGCAACTGATTCTGATTGAGGTCGAGATTCGTTACAAATTTTTGCGCCATTGATGACTCCCGTTACGTGAGATAGGCAAAGCCAGAAAAAGGAGCCGTAAACTCCAACCGAACTTCACTGTTACTTACATATGATACATCACCAAAAACGACTGTATCGGCAGAATCAACAACCATCACGGACGGTTTCCCACCCAAAGTGTGATTAATTGTCCACGTTTGGGATGGCGATCCTTGAGTGTGCACGTGACGTCTGGTGTTGGTCCCACCAGCACTGAGCCGCACCTCGATAATTGTTGGGGCTTCTTCGTCAACCGTAACCTGATTGGGAGAGTCCTGATAGACGTAAACCTGATTTGGAACTGAGTTGCTCAACGTGTCACCTCCAAGGACAATGTAAATGTCCCCTTCAAGACACGACTCACAACGCCAGCACCAGAAATAATTTCCAAGTCGTACACACCGTCAGATGTCAACGATGCAGTCGTCGAATCATCCATTGACAAAACGATGCGACCTTTTACGCCTGCCGGTTCAATCGAAATACGCCCATTTTCAGTAGTTAACTCAACCTGAAACGACGTCGATTCAGTTGTGCGACGTACCTGCATACGGGCCGTATAGTTCTCGAGATCCATCTCCTGATACGTGGTACCAGTAGGATCGGTAGGATCTGGTTCCTTCAGAACTATGTCACGGGTAAAAGTAGCCCCTTGTTCGCATGTAATGTTGTATACACCTGCAATCATGGGCGCCTCTTCCCTCTAAACCTACTTAATTGTAGATCAGAGACCCGGTTAAACCGGGTAAATTCGCGCCGATCAGAGAACGGAAGCCGAATTTTTGTTCGGTCCAACCTTCTTCAGGCCCATGCTCATGGCAATCGAGAGCGCAACAGCGACAACGCCGGCTTTCAGATTGTCGGAACTAGCGAGGCCGTCGAAGTCGGCTCCCGTGGCCATCCAAACGCCGAGATACGCCTGAACGAAAGTTTTCGCAGCGCGCTCAACAGAGTCTTTGATAAAGTTCATGTTCATTTTGACCTCCCGGTCGTGTGTGCGGTGTGCACCTATATTATACCAAACAAGGAGGTCAGTTGATGACTTCCATGTACAACAGGACCTGCCCGGTTCGGTTTTCTTGAGCATCAACCTCGGCTTTCGTAGCAACCCTCTGCCAACCTGAACCATCATAGAAATGTGGCCGCTTCAAGTCGGTATTGCCGTCCGATTCATGCTCAATGTACGTCATTGTCCCTGAATCTCGAAACGATCCAAGGCCAGAATCGGCAGCGGAAATCGTGTCAAAGTACATGACCGACTGTTGCATCAAATACTCATTCATTTGCGTGGCAGTCAGCACCGTTTCGGGCTGAAACTCCATGAAACCTGAACCAGACATAATCTCTCCTTATACCCAATACTACACGTTTTCGGCGCCGAAGCCGCCAAGTTCAAAAAGGTCCAAACGGCCAACACCAACGTTGTTCAATGTCAAATAGATTGCGTCCTGAACGGCATGCGAGAACACGAAACCCATCGGGCGAGCAAGTTCAGCAATATTCAACACAGTCATAGAAGAATTCGTGACTGGATCAACATCTGGTGTTTCAGACTCAACTGTTCTAATATGGATACGCCAATCGATACCACGATAATTAGGGCTAAGAGCAACAGTTTTATCTCCGGACAACACCTGCTGGACAGTAGAAACAATCGCGTCACGAGAACCCGATGCCCAACCGAACGAAGCATCTGACATCTGATAAATCGCGAATGCTTCAGCCTCTGTCGTATTGAAATGCGAACTAGACGTGACGGTCGTTGGCAATGCCAGCGCTGGCCCATCCACAGCATACACATACCCAGTAAAAATTTCTGGCGAGGTAGTGGTGAAACTGTCCCATTGTGGTGAACCCGGATAACCATAGATCCGTTCAACACTGGAATAACCGATCCACGTCAAATCACCAGTCGCCACACCTTGCCGCGCGAGACTACCGCCATAACCAAGAATGGCGATAGGACATTCAGGGTCTGAGGAGTTTAATCGCTGATCCCAATAAGTTCCCGAATACTTGTATTTAAACCAATCGATGCCGTCGTAAACATAAAAGATGTCACCTCTCCTCATATCTGAAAGAGTTCCGACGATACCGGGATCAACATCAAAGGAACCCGCAATCATGTTGATGACCTGTATGAACTTAGACGGTCCAATATAGTCAGCGTGGATTGAACTATAGGCATTTGTGTTGGGTCTCTTCAGGGAAATACCCATCTGCTCGAGGGTCAAGCCTGCCTGATACTCCGTTCGCCGACTTCGGCCTGCCATCCCGACACCGTAATGACTCCAAGATAGATAATTGAAAGAGTACCAAATGCTGTTGTCAACGCTGCCGTCGCTGTTGGGAGTTATCGCAGGCTTATAACCGGAATAAAACGCGTGGATCCAACCTGATTCTCGAACACCCAAACTTTTTAGGTTTGATTCATACAATGTGGGCCGCCCATTGTAAATCCAAAGGTTTGGACCGAGGTCTTCAACGTGACTGAACATGCCTGCTGTTATCATGTTTCCGTCGTAACTCATACGTACAGTCGAGCCTAAACGAGTTTGAAAACTGGTGGACTGCGGAGACATTCTGTGCGGGCCGGCAAGAATAATGTCTTGCCCTCCACCAGCAATTGATGACTCATAAACTTTGTAATCGAAGGCCGGGGTTTGACCTGCTTCCATAACCTCCCAACTTGCAGAGGATGAATTCCACCTAAACGCTTGCAAGAAACCGGAGTCAGCCGCGTTGATCAGAACATCGTCATGGTACAAGCCCAACAGTCCACCCGGGCATCCAATTACAACAGATTGACCGTCCCCACTAATATCACACGATGTAAAATTTCCCCAAAAGTTAACCGTCTCATAACCAGAACCGAGGTAAAACTCATTCAGTGCGCCGCCAAAAGCGCTGTCATATGTCGACGACATATCCCAAGTTGTAGGGAAAACGATCTCCTGAGGAGTCAAGGCGTAAAGGTCGGGTGTTTCCATCCACGAACCGCGCTGCTTCCATACGCCGGCAGACTGTCGGTCAAACACCGCCATGCGGTAAGTGAAAGAAGTAGACGATCCTAAACCTTCGTGCGAAGCCGCCCTCGCCGCAATCAAATCCTGTCTAGAGACACCGCCAGAAATAACAATGCTGGTTCCATCCTCATTCAGACGGGCACACGGTCTCCATAAAGACCAAGAATCACTATTGTCATAGTTGAAAGTAAGAAGGTCATCGAAAGAGAAATCTTGAACCCATCGCTGACCATCCCAAACAAAAATGTACACGTTCCTCATCGAAGTTACGCTCAGCACCGAACCATCAGGTGTGATATCGATATACGTGCCGAACCCACCATTCTCCATATCCCAATTGTCCAATTGCGATGCCACAGATGGAGGCGTAACTGTTTCTCCGTCCACATAAATGGGATCACCACGTTGCACATATTCCAAAGCATCAGGGTCCCAGTCAAAAACGTAAACACATCCTTGATCGTGGCCCCAAAACAATCCGTACTGATTGTCCGTTACGGTTGTTTCTTCAGGATTCCAGTTAACTGCTGATGCGAACACAGTATTGCCGTCATCAGTAATCGCAACATCGTAACCAAACTTAGTGAACAGTCGATCACTGGGACTCTCAATGATTCTGAAAGCCAATCCATGATCATAATCAGTTGTCTCACTCGGAGGAGAACCAGACCAACTCTTTCGTGGCCAGTCTTCTGGCCGGAGAGTGTCATTGACTGATTTCACCCAGTCAATTACGACAACATTGCTCTTTTGTGTGTATTGTGCCAACGTTCGATCTTGCGTCGTATACGGTTGACCATAAATCGAAAACTCGCCATATGAAGTTGTGTAAGCCGAATGCGAGTAATTAGTAACCCTATCTGGGTCCTGAAACACGGCAAGTTGCAGTTGTCGAGCGGATGCGTCAAACCAAGGCATTAAAGCGTACTTGCCTTGGTTCGTCACATAGGATGCTGTCTGAGCGTCTTGGTGGGCGCCGCGAATAAATAAACTTGTCGGATCGTATTGACTATTGCCGCCACCGTAGTTTGCGTCCGGAGTAGTGCGGGTGGTCCGAGCACCTGTATTGCCGTCAACGATGACAGCGCCAGCCATTTGTTGAAACGCAAACAGCGCCTTCTTGTCAGACATTGACCAATGCATGCGATCAGGGCCATCAGAATATTTATGGAACCTTATAAGGATCCAAACAAGTGGGGAGAACAGTGTATCTACTGCCACACGCAAAGAAACTGGAATTGAATACAGTTCACCGTCAATGGAATCTTCAACTTCTAAAATCACGTCGTTAAAGACGTAGAGGCCGTTAGCCAACCCGGCAGGTATTTGAGTAGTGCGGAAAGAAAGAGAAAAATGTTGCAACGGGTCATAGCCAGACGGCCGATTACTAGCCCCATCATTGCCCCAATCGATTGAAAAATGATCGTCGTTGTAAACACCTTCATAATTATCAGATGTCAATAACGGGAGCACCTGTTCAAGAACAGCCCAATTATCGCTGGATGTTGCGTCATTAATATCCACCGCACTGTTGTACATGTCAATAATGCCCACGACACCGTCAGCGGCTGGATCGGTCATATCTTGATTTGCTACAACCTGCAAATAATTTTGCTGTTCTGATCGAATGTTCGCAATAAGCGGATGGCCCGTGAATTGCGCCAACCATGACCGGACAGACGGATCATGATACTCGGCATCAGTCAAAGTGCTTCGAGTAATCTGTTCCAAACCGGTGAATGACGGCGACAATTCGCCCAACTCGTAATCAAACCAGTTTGCGTAAGTTGATACCGTGTCATTCATCGTTGTGGACAGAACGTCGATCAACTTAAACAACGGGTTATCTGGGTCTTCCTGCTGACTATCAATATCCCAGTAAAAAGAAGGCATGAACTTGCGTGCGTTTTGCACAACCTGATTTTGGTAGAACGCGTTGTCATCAATCAGGGCGGGAATAGTGAAGTAGATCGGTTCTCCATTATGTTCCGTGATACTCATCTGAACACGAACAAACGATTCCACAGTTATATCGTCAGGGACGAAATGATTGGAACGAATCTGAGAAAATCGACCAATATCAGTATTTGTTATGTGTGGTGTGGGCGATGGCTGATTTGATTCAGCAATGACCGTTGAAACATAAAGAGAACCACTTCCTCGTAACTGAGCGTGGAACATGAGGTCGAAGTCCGCGCTGTTGGCCGCAGGAATTGGAACGTAGTCGATGTAGACGTTTACAGTTCCAGTTGAGTTATTTGGCTGAATTTTGTATGCAAAAAAGTTTGGGACTAGCCGGTCGCTTTCCGCATCTGAAAGTACGGCAGAACCACCCGAGAATTGCCATGAAGGTGTGACGTCCTGTATTTTCCTAAGCGATCCACTGCTATCTGTGGCCTTGAGGGCGGTATCGTTATCGAGAAAATTTACTGTAGTTGCCATGTTAACTCGAAGCAGTCAGATTAACAGTGATGTTACTTGATGCGGAATTAGGTATGAGCCCTTTCCTCAGGAATGTGACGTTACCGCTTGTCTCTGTTGCGATGTTTCCTGCCGCGACGTTGCCTGCGATATCCCCAATTACAACGTCTTCGACATACAAAACGCCGGGCATCGAACGCGCAACATTGGAGACTTCCGCAACACGAATTGATTCGATGTCACCATTGAATCCCGCAGGACTTAAATATTTTTGAACCTCTTGCTGAACTGTTTCTCGTACAACATCAGCAGAATAAGTCACGTCATAAATGATATTGATTGTGCATGAAACTTCGATAGGTGTGTAGTTGTAAACCCCGATATAAAGTCCTGCAATTGACCGATTAGTCACATCTAATTGAATGTCGTAAAGTTCCGCATTAGTGAGCGTTCGATCGATTCCATAAACAAAAACTGACGCATATCCCGGTGCGTTAGGAGCAACAAAATCTAAACCACCACCTGCATCGCCGTTGGTTAGATCATAAACCTTGGCTTGGGAAACATTGGAATATTGCGTCACGATATGTGATCGCATTTGTTCAGTTGTTGCGAATGATGCTGACAAAGCCCGAATAGCCGTCGTGCATCTCGCCAAGTAGGTGATGTCTGTTTCGGCATTCGTTCCATTGGAAAAATCAGCGAGAGCACTAACATCACCAAGTTCAGGGATAACAGTTTGACAAACAAACTCCGCTCCTTCAGGAACCAAAGGATGAATTCCAGTCAGAGTCGAAAGCACTTCAACTTCAACATAATGCAGAGGATCTGTCTCCGTTTGATTTGCGCCTCTCAGAATTGCAATTGCATCAGTGTTTTCATAAGTGAACGATTGATCATCACCCGCAACACTGATTGTGTAACTGAAGGTTGTTCCTGCTGGGATATAAACATCTACAAACTCGCCAGCAAACAAACGCAATGTGACAGAAGCCCTAGTGCCCTCATCGCGGTATACCCCAAGTATGCGGGCAACACCTTCCATAATTCTCGGCGGTAGGCGATTGATCGCTGCCGTATTTAGCGTTGTCATGTATGACATTGCTTGGAAAATTGCATCGTCAACCGTTCCTTGACGCAAGGTAAAATCAGGAAGAGTTAAGCGGGCAAGTTCGATTGCGCCAAAGTAAACGTCAACCGGATTAACATCGTAGGGAGTGAGATCTACGTACTCCGAAAAATCTGATGGCATACGTCATCGTCTCCTGAACGAAAAGTTGACAATGTTTTCACCCTCGTCGTTGATTGCTGATTCAACTGATTCAATTTCAACCTCAGGCACAAAACGTGAAGCGTGCAAGACAAATGCACCTTTTTCGACACCGTTAAATGTTGGATCCCAGATACCAAAATCGGGAGTCAAGGGGAGCGACTGTGGCTCCGTCAAGGTGCAAATAGACAACAACTGCTTGTAATAGTCGTCAGTACCATCGACATCTCTCACAAGGCCATTGGCATCAAATTGTAAAGGGAACTTCATTGCGTCCATAATTACCACCGTAACAATTCTATCAATGATAACCCTGAAGGGTGCTTACCTGCGATTGAAGGGTGCTTACCTGCGATTGCAGGGTGCTTACCTGCGACTGAAGGGTGCTTACCTGCGACTCCAGAGCGTCTATTCGATTATCCAGCGATGCAGCGTAGGTTTGCAGTGCAAATACGTCATACGACCTATCCAACGCGCCAATTACAACAAGATTGTTTTTATTATGGTCAATAAACGCGCAAAGGACCCGCTCATTGACCTTCAGTGGTTGCTTCGGTGTAGAAAACACAACCGAACAATCCGTGATAGTGATACCAAGCATGGGAACCTTAACTGCGACACGACGCGTAGATCCGACATGCGTGACAGTGCCGATATAAATACCGCCACCCGGTTCCGGATGGGAGGCACCACTAGCAGCAGAAACAAAACCAGCCATCAGTTTCCAAACCTTTCCATGTAATCAAACACGGACTCGAATTTCTGTCCAACAGCAAGTTGATTAATTTCTTTATCTTCACGCTCTGGTGAGCGAAATTCGATACTGACCGGGTCATTACCCAAATGCGAGTAACTCACATTACTAATAATATACGGCCCCTGCATTGTCGGATAATTTGTCACATGCACCGTCATTCCAGCACGCAATTTTGACCCAGAAGACCGTTCCAACTCAGCAGAACCTTGCACGGCAAGAGGGTCGTTGTCTGAGCGGCGAAGACTTGGCATTGAAACAAGTTTGAATGTGTCATCCGACCTGCTTGGATAACGGATGGGGCAAACATTCATTTCCGTAGCATTTTGCATATAGGGAATAACTTCCTCTTTTGGAATATTTTGGAAGTCTGAACCCCATCTACCCAGTAAATATTTTTGAGAACAGAAAAACAAAACGCCTTCCGACTCAAACACGACAAACTTCGCATCAGAGGCCAGTCGCGAAAGAACATCCCAAGTCGAGTCAGCGGCACGATCGTTAGTTGCCTTATTTATCTTTTGTGTTTTTGAAGTAGATTCTGCAACGCAATCAAGACCATAATCATGGGCAACGTTAATAACCCAGTTGTGTCCGGTTCCCTTGATGCTTGAAGGATTTTTGTCACGGCGCATCTGCTGTACAGCCTTGTTTCTCAATTCCAGCGTCCATACTGGTTCGCTTGCCGGGCCGGAAGCACAAGCAGCAGAAGCAATTTCGAGTGACATGAATTGATGTGCGGCGAGCGTTTCTGCCGCTCCGACACCGTAACCATCCATAAGTTTGAGATCTGTGAGTGTGGATGTTTTAAAATAGACATCGCGACCAATAGCAAAATAGTTCGCTCGAGCAAGTTCGAAATTTGGGTCGTGAACACGAACAGTGAGTTGTGTCGCGAGATCGATTCCCATTTCAACTTGAATGTCGAGAATCGCATCCCGAATATCGCTTTTACCATCTATCAGTGTTGGGTCATCCCAAACAAGGTCGGTTCGTCGGTCGACGAACTCGGCAGTACCACTAGACGTCCAATAATCGCTGTAAACATCACTCATACCGGAGTAGCCAGACCGCTAATCAAATTTACATCAAAATTCTTCCCTGCTCCATCAACACCGGAACTGAACAACGGAGCAGAGCCTTGGTCGCTGCTGGTGGGTTTCTTGATTGCCGGCACAGGAATAGAGAACTTCGGCATTGAAAATTTTACAACTGTCAATTTTTCGATCGGGATTTCCCTTAACGTCAAACGAATTGTTGCCGCTGTGATTTCGCGACTTTGAGAATTCATTGACCGCCGCAGTGATGTCACCTGCATGTCGGTAATAACGAACTCCATCGGCTTCCCCGTCTCGGCAGCACGTTTCAACTGGATACGGAACATGTCATCCAAGTTAAACACTGAAACAGGGGCACGTCGTTGCGACATGCGACGCAATGTATCGATGCGTGCTTGAACACTATTGAAGATGCCATCAGGCACAGTGGCACCGCCTTGTTCAACTCGATCCTCAGCGACTGTAAATTCCATTTCGGCTTGCATGAGGCTCCAGCCAGCCCATTCAACAAGTGGATAGTTCCCCTGACGATCAATATCCACCCATTCTGAACCCAGACCAGAATAACTAATAGTATTCGGAACATAAGGGAAGTAGAAAATATCTTGACGCGACTCTGAACGTTTCCCACCCGAAACCGTAGTGTCGGTAACGTATTCAGTGTAAGTCTGAATAATTTGGGGTCGTAGATCCGGCGCTTTGTCGGGGGGAGCAGAGTAACCAAAAGGCGCTTTAATAGTCACTTTTCTCGTAGCGGGCGTAGGCGCAATGGCATCCCGTGCAGGACTATTCGATGGACCAGTCTGCCTAGAACCCGAAGGACTACTCGCGTTGCCGCTCTGACGTTTTACTGACTCGCCAGTAATCGACTGAGACGGGTCAAAATACCAACGAATATACGCATCTGTATATCCAGCGTTCTTCAATGCTTCTTCCGCTTTACCCTTCAAAGACGCAATTGCGCCATGTAGCGCATAACTGCTAGAGAAATCCGACGATTCAAGAGAACTGATTTGTCGGCGCACACCGTTTGTAATACGATCCATTTCAGAACGCGTGTTACTAAGTTGATCAGACAGACGATCATCAGATGAAGTTGCTATCGCATACGGGGTCATGCTTGGAGACGAAAGATTCGCACCATTTGAAGTTGTTGACGAAGCGTACGCCTGTTCTCTCTGAACTTGAGCAATCCATGCATCTTTTTGAAACGTCGTTTTGACCTTATATTGCGGGTTGTATCCGTAGATTTTTGAACCAACCTTGTAATGAGACGCAGACGAGCCCGCTGGCCAAACCCATTTAGCGTAGGTTTTAGTGTAATTACTAATGCTGTACGGGTTATCAGGGTGTCCGGGCCCTAAAGTTTTCGTGTACGTTTCACTCTTCGCTTTGCCCCACAGGCGTTGAACGTAATAGGTGTTTCCGACTTTCTGTAAACCCCAGTAAGATTCAACCCGATACATAGTGTCTTGGTAACACAACGTGCCGGTTTCGTTCCGAACCGTATAAGCAATATTTACAGGCCAGTTTTCGCCACTCATCGCCGCTCCCTATCAGACTGCTCGCGTGCTTTAATTCGAGACATCACAGTGTCAGCAATAAGTTGCGGATCTGCTCCAGAACCATTCACGTTAATCGTGTAGTTGTACGTCATATTTCCAGCAGTAGACCCCATGGTGGCCGGCGAGGAAGAGTCACCGGTGTTCGGTACCGCATGCAAATGACGAGAACCAGCGGAACCATGGAACTCCGCAAAACCGCCGCCGTTTTCAATCATTTGTTTGTACTGACCGAGGTTGTCTCCGATCAGGTCGAGAGCACCGCCCTTAATGTGGTCAGAACTTGGGCTTCCGAGATTGAAGTTGCGCCAACCAGATGTCACAATTTGTTTGCCGTTAATCATCGATGACAGCGAACGGTGTGCCGCCATGGTGCGACCAAATCGTCCAGAAGCAGTGTCACCCCTCGGCGAGGAAGTATCCGAAGAACCTCCTGTGCTTGGAGGTGTCGTCGTCGTCGGGTCTGTCTCAATACCCAAGTCGGCGAGAGCATCATTCATCGCTTTCGTCAACCTACCCAACTGCGAAATGAATTCATCAGTCTGACCTTCAAGGCTCTTGCCCGTATCCTCAATCTCGTTAATCATGATGTCAAGACCATACGATTTGAGAATGGCTTCAATTTCAGACTGCGACTTACCCTCAAAAATGTCGCCCGTGATACCCTCAGCCAATCTTCGAACACCAGCCGATCCCAAAGCCGAATAGCGGCCTTCAAAGTTGGTTCCTTGAGCAACGGAGAATCCTGCATTTCTCAATACGCTCTGAATTTGCTCGGTAACCATACTGTTATCAGCAATACTTCCTGTACCAATGGTATCGAGGAACTGAGCAATAGGCCCAAAACTGCGAAGAGCACCCTCCATTCCCTCCAGAGTTCTGCCTTGACCAAACGCTGCGCCGCCACGACCAAACTGTCTCGTGAACTCCTGATTGGCACGGAAAACGTCGCCGCCATACAACGACACCAACGAGTCGTAAATCGCTGTGAGTTGCTCTCCGATATCTGCTGATGTGAGAGAGCCCTCGGAATTCATCTCAACCAGAGCGCGAGCCGCCTCGTCCATAATCAACGGTGCGTTCTCTGCCTCAATTGACTTATTTAGTTGCGCAAAAACATCGGACGCTTCGTCAGCCATAGCGCCTTGCAACTGCTGATATGACTGAATCATGTTTTGCGTCAAGGAAGCAATCATGTCCGACGTTTTCGCTGTAGCGTCATACAGATTGGTACCAGTTTCATGAGCGAGACTAATAATTTGGTCTTCAGTCATATGAAGCGCATCTCGCAGACCGCTCATCCGGTCGTTATATGTTGAATCTGCGAAATCAATCGCATCAACAAATGCCTCAACCTGCGGAGTCAGTTTTTCTAACGCCTCTTTAGGTTTTTCCATCATCTCGGCTAATTGTTCCGTCGAGATTTCAAGACCAAGCGCTCGACGGTTATCGTAAATATTTTGGATTTGCTCTTTTCGATATGCGTCATCTATATTGGCACCACGACGATTCAAGAGAAGACCCATGCCGGCTGCTCCAAGGGGGCCACCCAGCAGATAACCGCCACCCATCAGAGCCGCACCTTTTAAGCCCCCGACGCCACCCATGCTCTTTCGATTCGGGTCACCCTTAATAGCCTGTCGTGAACTGGCAGCAACCTTTCGCAACTCATCAACATTGAAGACCGAACCAAGATTGCCACTCACCGCAGCAAGTTCTTTAGCCGTTGAACCCTTCAAACCCGCGAGTGCCTCAGAGAACATCGACGATCCGATTTCCTCACCGGCTTCCCGTGCCGCATCTTTCTTCGCATTGTTTTTATTCCAAAACGACTTGACGCCACCCACAACACCACCGGCAATGGCACCAATAATCGCTCCATGAATACCGAACTGTGCGCCCATCGCGGCACCACCGGCGGCACCACCCAAAGTTCCGACAACAGAATTCTCTGCCGTAAGAGCAGTTCCCAAACCGGCGACACCGAGACCCATCAACGGATTAAATCCAGCAACCATCGAACCCAACGCCATTGCACCCTGAGTTTCCTCAGGCATAAATTGGCTCGCAATACCTAAGCCAGCCATGGTACCCATTCGGGCAGTGCCGGAATTATTGAAACGACCCACGCCCTCCATGAAACGCTGCCTCGTCGGAGTTCCCGTTCGCCACGAACGTGGACCATACTGGCCGGAGAAACGTTGCAGGGCGCTCGGCCCAGCCCATACTGGGCTTCCAGCCATGTACCCGCTCGCACCCGGAGTACCAAGGCCACGATTGTATTGCTGTGCGGCACGCAACCCCGACATACCGCCGTTGCGGTACGCGCTATAGAGGCTTTGACGCTGAGCCGCTGTCCCTGCAACAGGAGGAGGCAACATTCCCCCGCTCGTTTGGCTACGCATCCCGTTTGCCGGACCCGGATACAACTGTCCGCCAGCAGTACCACCGGTAACATTAACAACACCAGCATTAACATTCATGGTCCCAGTGTTCTTCGGGACAAAACCACCTTTGGTGTTTTTCATGGAACGGAACATGATGCCCGCACCCATCAGCAACCCGAACGCACCGAAACCATCACCCATGCCACCGAAAATGCTGGCAGATGCTTTGAAAACCTGACCAAGTGCACTGACGATCTGTTTTACGCCCTCAAGGATTTTATTGACAAACGGAAGTGCTTTGAAGAACAACTCACGTGACACATCCATGATTTCGCCGAACTTGGCGAGGATTGCCCCAACCTTGGTGCCAAATTCTTCAAGGTTTTCCCTATTGTCTTGAATCATCTCATTGAGAGATCCGAACCCTTCACGGAATCTATCAATGACAGGCATAAAGATGTTTTTCAACATCTGCTCTAAAACTCGTGCGCCTTCAATTAACGGCCGGAGCGACTCCTTAATATTATTCCAGCCTTTAGTAAACCTTTCCCAACGGTCAGCCATCCGTTGCATCATTCCGGTTGCTCGAGGCAAGTAGTCGCGAATCAACATGACAAAAATGTCGGAAAGTTTCTCGGCGAAACCACCCACACTGTCAATAAATGGTCCGTTGCCGAAACGGATCAATTCGCCTTGGACTCTACGGAATGCGTTCTCGAAAGTATTAAGAACTTCTCGGGTGACTTCCTTCAGGGGTTTCAAAAACTGTTGACCGAAGTCAGCGAAGTTATTTTGGATCTCAGTGAAACCACCCTTAAGCACACTAACCAACGTGCTATTCACAGCCCCAAACTGGCCTTCAACACCGCCAAGAACAGCAAGGTTTCCTGAAAGAATTGCCTCTTTCAATTCTTCAGCCGTATTGATGCCCTGCTTTTTCGCTTCCTCCATGGCTTTTTTCATCTCAGGCCCGAGCGCTTCAGCCGCTTTAGTAATTTCACCAAACGACTTCTTCGGATCCTGCAACAAACCAATAAACTCGCCGGCGGCTTTTACGCCTTGCTCGAGTGGCTGGCCAGCAGAAGCAAAATCCATCAAACCTTTAAGGAGATTTTGTGATCCACGAGTGAAGGTGGAATTCTTAGACACCGCAGCATATGCGGCATTCAAATTCTTCAGACCAACAGAAGCAAGTGCGGTATCGGTATGCAAGCCGCGCATCACGACTCGTACCTGATTCAGGTTGCTACCGAACTCACCAAACCCTGAATTGCGTCCCTTGTAGGCATGCATTGCTGCTGTTTGTTCACGCATGGCGGCAGCAACGGCAGCAATTGCGACAGCGGCAGCAGCGGCACCGGCGGCAACAACATTAAGCATTGCATGATACGCCCTACCTAACAGGTTGCCAGCCTTAAAAAGGGCATGAACGCCAATCATTGCAGCACCCATCAGCGCAAATTCGGCGACTGTTGCTTTCAACATGAGGCCCAGTCCCTTAAGGGAGACCTTGCCAAACATCGCAACCATTTTGTCTACGGAGTCAAAATGTCTCTTCCACGATTTGGTGATGTTCGTGAGCCGCTTATTTACAGCGTCGTTGTAACCCTTGGAAAAAGCATTCAACTTAGCCTGAGTTGCTGTGGCAGCAGCACCGATCTGAAGAAGACCATTACGAACTTTTCGGAGTTGGCGTTCCCCAATTGCCCCAATTTTAATTCGTAGTGATGCTTGTTCCATTGGGCTGAACCCCTACAACTAAGACCGATTTTGTCGTGCTTTTCGCTCCTGTTCCTCACGGTCGCGCTCTATAACTTTAGCACAGGCCATAAGTAGTACCCATTCGTCATCGTCAAGGGCGAGCAAATCCAAAGGATTTGTTCCCCATAACTCTCCTAGTCGAGCCGAAGAAATCACATAGGAATCTTCGGTTAATTCATCTAGGAGTCCTTCGTAGGGTCCACAGCATCTACGGTCTCCCCATATCCAGCGGCCTCAAGGATAGCGAGTGCCGCAGCCTCTACGTGGGGATCAGTGTGGAAAAAAGCCATAACGGCGTCTGGTACAGGACGGGTACAGTCCGTAGATGCAAGTATATCAGCGGAGGCAAAGTTGAGTGGGAAGCCATTCTCATCGAATACTTCTTCCTCATCCATTTCAATGCCGATAGTCGTGTGCCCGACCACGTAAGCAGCAAACTTGGTTGGGTCCATTCCGTTACGAGTGTCCTCGCCAGCGTTGCGACGCCAAGCCTTCATCTGCTTCTGCGTGATGTTCGGACTGATCTTCAGGGCAACACCCGGACGATCAGGAACTTCCAAGATGACTTCAGGTCGCGTTACCTTCGCTGAAATCTTCTCTTTCAACCTGTCGAGAGGTGATTCAACCTTGCTTGAGCCAGCCGCCTTTGCCGGAGCCGGATCATCAGGGGTGTCGTTGTCAATATACAGTGAGTCGCTCATGGTTCGTCAACCTAGCACAGTCAGCGCGATTTTGGCGCAACAATGCAACGCGGCCCACCCCATTTCGGGATGAGCCGCAAAGCCGTAAAACCTAGGTTTTATCGAGTTTTTATCAGGATGCAGAGTTCACATTCTGAATAGCAAACGTCAGAGCGAAAGTCGCCGGAGCGCCAGATGACGAGTCACCCTCAGGCTCCGTGATTCCGACAAGCAGAGCGTTCGAGTAGACGCGGTCGGTGCCGATCACCTCGATGTCGCAGTCGTACGTTTTCACGTTGACGTTGTAGTACGCCTGACCGACGAGCGGACGCAACTGGGCCAACTTGCGGGCAAGACCGGCGGCTCCGTCACTCTCGGTGTAGTCATCGTCGTAATGAGCGGTGAGCGTAATGTCACCAATCTCGAACGGCGCGCAAAGAACCGTAGGGAACTTCGCTCCACCTTCATAGATTTTCTCAACCGACGCCGTGATCTCACCGCCGGACACCTGAGCGAAACGAAAGCCCTCCCACTTGGGGTGGTTCGTATCAACTGGTGCGATATCGGCGAGGATCTGTCGCTGTGAAGTTTTGGCCATCTGTCATTCTCCCTTGGTCAGACAACCGAGTTGGTCAGGTTGCTCTTAACGATGTCGACTTCGATCTTGTCGCCGACACTCGACACGCGGATACCGACCTTGGCCTTGATAAGACCATCAGCCAACTGGGTAACAGGGTTGAGCGACGTATCGCACTTAACCGTGTATCCATAGTCGATCCGCTTGCCGTTTGCGTCGAACGCCTCATAAAGGGCGCCGGCGAGACGAAGAGGTTCAAGCACAGCGATGAGTTTCGCCTCAACGCTGGCAAAAATGTTGTTACGTCCGTCGATGACGCTGAAGAGAAGATCTTCAAGCGTGCGATTGGCCTCGACAACCACGTGGTTGACAAGATCCTGCGCCGTCATGTAACGGAAGTTGCTGGTGTCCGACGAGAGCGAACGAGCGCCATAGATGCGAATCGTGTTATTGATCGTGCGAATGGCGTTCACGTGTGCTTCGTCCAGTGCATCTCCCGCCGACTTGTCGAGAGCAAACTCGATTCCGTTGACGTAGCGTGCGTTCGAGATGATGCCTGCGCCGGGCTGCTGAGGTCCAACCTGATTGTGTGCGCGGGAGCGAACACCGGCAGCGTAGCCAAGCGGTGGAATCAGACGGTTGATGCCCGGAGTGGAAGTTGGAACATAAACCCACGGGTAAAACACCGCAGCATGCTCACCATTAGCAGCACCGAGCGCTTCCGACCTGCCGTTAGCACCAGCAGTCACTGCGGTGGTACCAGCCGGATAGTGATGGATGCTCATACGGTTGTTGGTGTTCGCGTGGGCGATAAGCGCGTCACGGACGACAGCGGAAGTTGTCTCTGGGCACCCAACAACGCCAGTTCCAAAAGAATTGAGGAACAAGTCGAGAGCAGCCGAGTACTGGTTGTCACCGGGGGCTCCACCGTCGCTCACCACTGAATTGTCAGCGTTCGTGGTCGGGAACGCAGTTGAAGCAACTGGAGCGGGCATCAACGTGCCGGTGATTTCCGCCGTCACATATCGAGAAGCAATAGCGCTCGTGTTGATGCGTCCGACCATCTGAGCAAGCGACAAACAGTCACCAGTGTTGTACACCATGGTGCCTTCCCAATAAAGGCGAAGAGCCGAACTGTTTGCAGCAACACCGATGACGACTTCGTAATTGAGATCGTCTACCCATGTTCCCGGACCGTTGGCGGTAAGTTGCAATGCCGAATCAGCGTTGACATCATCGAGTTCGATGTACGAAGTGACTGGGTTGGCGCCAGTGACTCGAGCGACGTAACACTGGGTGCCGCCCTCCTCGAAGAATGCTTTAACGGTGTCATGCAGGTAGCCGTTTGAGACGTATCCGCCGTAGAGGGCCTCGTACTCTTCCATGCTGTTGACTTTTGAGGCCTGATCGGCAGGACCACGCTCGGTGATACCTGCAAAAAAAGCCTGTGACGATTCGCGAGTGGTGTTCCCGGTAGGGCCACTTCGCACTGCTGTTGAAATTACGACTCCCGGCATAGGATTCTTCCCTTTTCTTGCGTCGGACGGTCACTTGTAAGTGTAATCACAATTGTACAGAACACTTATTCGTTTCCTTGCAACTGCTTTGTATAGGATATCAGACCTCATCTTCCGATGAGTTGACATTTTCGGGTTCTTCCACCTTCTCCTCGACTTCGGGCGCTGCCTCTTCAGCGGTCTCCTCTTTGGGAGATTCTGCTGATTCATCGGACACCACTTCCTCGACGGGATCAGTTTTGGTTTTGGAGGGAGATTTCTTTGGCTTTGAAGGAGCATCCACACTGGTTTCGTCGATAGCGACGTCGCCGCGCTCAACAGCGGCCTTCAGGGTTGCGTCCTGCTTTTTAAGGCGACCCCAAGAACGTGCTGGCATGACCTGACCTTCATCGTTGATCATTACGCTGTAGGAGCGAAGGCTGTGGACACCAACTCCACCGTCCACTTTGGCCATCGCTGCTTCTGAGCGTGTGCAAACTTCGAAATGATTTCCAGACATGTGTAGAGTATACCTCACTTACCTTTTAGAAGACGTCCAGTTTTACCGAACGACGCCAATGTTTTCAAGAACTTTTTTTCCAGACCGTCTACGATTCTCGGGTTATCTTTTGACACGAGCCAGATGTCGTGTCGTTTCGTTTTGCATGAATGGTCACAGATTTCAAAGTTGTCTATACCGCTGCAAGCGACGACAACTTTGTCCTTTGTGTCATAGCCAAACGCATAAACATCAGACACGCCGTTATTCAATTTAATACAACAACCACAATTACTCATAACTCAATGCTTTCCGTAGATCCCATTCCTCTAATAACCGTTTCGATATCGAACTCACCGACCTCACCCAAAGGCTCGCGCATCACAATCTCATTAATTGACAAGTCGTAACCCAAATACGAGCCAGCAAGCATTCGATCGCCCTTCAATACAGTGAGGTCCGAGAACTGCTCCTGAATTGTTCCCTCATCAACGAGAACTTGGAAAGTTTCCCGAGGATCGGTTGCCCTCAAACATGGGCGGTCAAGCAACGCTGAACGCACGACCGTAGTCAGACGGTCTCTCATGGTCGTGGCCTCTTCAGACCCAGCATCACGCACCCAAACGTATGTTCGCATCTGATACGTGACCCGATACTCGGGATGACTCCGATCAAAACCAATTCGCTCAAAGTTCGATGTCGAGATAGCCACCGTAATCAGGGTCGGCCACGAATCCAAAGCAATTGGTTCGTAAGTCAAATACTTGCGGGGATCAGGCAGTAGATAGTCATCTAAATTCCATCCATTACGATACGAAACCAATCGAGTCGGAAGATCGAATTTGAGATACTCGTTTACATACTGTTTGGCGAAATGTGCGCCATGCATCAAATCAATTGCCATAAACCATCACCCGTCCACGTCGCCGTCTTTAATGTATTTAGCGGTTTTCTCTGCCCACTCGCGAGAGAAATTCATCGGCTCATACACAACTTCACGTTTCGGCATCTTCGTAGTGCCGTACTGATGGAATTTAGCATACTTAATACCATTACCAAAAGTAGCCTCTTTATCTCGAATCTCACTATCTGTACCACGCAGTTCACTGAGGCTTCGAAACAAGCGTCCACTCTGAACCATGGGCGGAGCACCGGGAAAATGAACAGATTTCCAAGATGCATACTCTGCATCGAGAGGTCGCCAACCGCCAGCAGCCAAGCCGTTGTCAAGGAAGTTTTGACGCCAGTCTCGCTGAAGTTGACGCCTCATGGCACGAAACACCGGTTTGAAATTATCTGCGCGATGCATCATCCCGCGAAGGTCAGAACGAGTGCCGTCGTCCTCCCACTCAACATCAAAAAGAAGTGCCACGGCTATGACACCTGAACGCGTCGATACCTCTTGACCGCCATCAATTCTTTTTCAAGAAAACCGGTTTCCATCGGCGCAACATTTCGTGGTTCCAAATCCTTGACACCGACAACGTCGTCATGCATGTTTTGCATTTCACGAGTGGCAGCACGCAAAATCATCAACTTGAACATTTTGATGTCGTTGCCCGCCAAACCAGCGTCGTATGTGACTTCAACAATGTCATCCGCCCAACCACGGAAAAGATCCATCCCGTATCTGCGAACAACAAAATCACGATCCTCAGTCAAAGTTTCCCATTCCTGAAAACGTGGCTTCAACCTGACCTGAGAAACGGAGACAACCGGTGAATTGCGCAAATAAATCGTTGCAGGTGGCTGGGCATAAGTGATCGGATTCATCGTTGTATCTAGTGATGTGTTGTAGAAAAACGACGACATCGGAACGCCAACATGGTTTGCTGGAAGTTTGTATTCCTCGGTAAAAGTTCCAACCTCGATAGGTCGATTTAAGTACGCCTCGAGTTCGCTTTGCAATCCACCAAGCACCATTTCAGCGGCGTCCTCTTGACGCAGCGAAAAGGATATATCCATGTAATTTTTGAGATCAGCGATAGAAACAAGCACCAAGGCCCCCTTCGAATTAGCCTCGGCGACGACGGCCGCGTTCGCGAATAATGTCACGAATCGTTTCGTCACGACGCCTGCGACCAACAAGACGACCGACGCCCTGCGCACCAGATCTAATCAAACGACGAAGAGTGCCCGGCCTACGGACGGTCTCATCTCCTGTTCTACCGGGTACAGCCATGTCAATCTCCTTAAGGTGATGACATAAGTGTAGCACCAGAACACGTGCGTTTTTAAGAAAAATACTAGCGATCTGGGCCCGGAGGTGGTTCAACTAGAGCGCCACCGGCGTCAACTGTTCCCGCAGGAGCCTCAACCGGAACCCACGCACGAGAATACTGATGGTTTTTTACGTTTCGGCTTTTCAGAATCGTTCCATCTAGCATCAACTCGAGTTCATCGCCGCGCATCGACCACTGGCGATTGAAATCTTCTGCCTTAAACACACCAGAGCGTTTCAGGGTGCGGACAATGTTTGACAACTTTTTAGCAACGATGCTTCCACGGCCTCGATTGAGTTGAATATGAAGCGCCATTGCCTCAACCTCAGATATGTCTAAAGAACGCACGGGAACAACGTCAAACTTCTCTCGCAGGTGTTTATTCCCTTGAATCAACATGACCCTCTGAGACCCATCAATGATTTGTTTCGTTGAAGAACGAATAACTATTGGAGTTAGCAGTCCGTAATCTCCAAGCGAGGAGGCCAAGGTCAGCAGATCCGGCCGAAGAATATGGGTGGCGTTCCATGTTGGAACAACAAGTTCATCAATTTCCATGTACTCAAGCATCATTATCCTCGCTCAACTTTTCCAGTGCTTTACGGCGAAGAGTATCCGCCCTTGTTTTTGGCCCAACAGGTGACGCCGCCAACGTGGTCAACTCGTTCAACAGCAAGTTGCGAATCAGCCAGTTCAGTGGATATGAATACGGATCGGCAGCGTGCTTCTTCCTGAATTCAGCAACGAAGGCTCTCGCCCTAGTTTGCTTCGTCGGGCCTATCATGAAAGTGCCCACTACGTCTTTGACGCCGTCCCAACCACGAGACGCAAACTTTTCAATGACCTGTTCGATGTCATACTCTGGCCACCATCTACGTTGAGCATCGATGTATGGGAAGCATTCGTAGAGCCTGTCGTAGAACTCCGGTTCTGTCGCAACAAGATCCCCAATACGTCGAATGGCAACGGAGTGTAAGGGAATACCAACCCGCGTGTTTGATCCTGTAAGTGCGGCAAGATCATAATATTCGCAATACGGTGCACCATGTTCCTCAGAGATGAATTTGAATACATCATCGGTATTCCAGTCATAGATGACCTTCGCGAATTTAAGTGGAACACCGCTCTTCAGTCGGTACGGCTTCACAATGTAGTTCTCGTGGAGTTTCTGAACACATGACCTGTAACGAATCATGGATTCCGATGCTCGAACACCGGTAATAAAAGCGGTCGAACCCTTTTTCCCCTGCATGGTGTAATAGTCAACAGATTCCGGAAGGCTTTTGCTGTGATCTAGGCCAAACGAGTAACCGGTAATCGCATCATCCGGCATCTCGCGAACAAGACGACCCTCTGAGCGTCGTTGATCACCCCACAAAATGACAGACTGCCGGCGACCCAAAACCCAAACCTCAGCACCATAAGGCAGGCAATACCACTCCATATCGACCCAGTCAAAATTCTTGACCATGTTGACATAGTCAATGACTACGGGTGAGACCATTTCCTCGTCACGAAAAATAACTTTCACAGGGCCGAGGCCACGCTCTTCGTGAATTTCTTTGGCCAAATACAAGACTGCTGTTGAGTCTTTTCCCCCAGAAAATTGGACGCAAACGGTATCGAACGAATCATAGATATGGCGAATTCGTTCACGCGCAGCATCGACAACGCTGATGTCTAGAAACATCCTCTGACGTGTCACAACTTGCCTCGCTTGATCTTGCCTCGCTTGATGTCGTATGCGAGTTTGGTTTGAGTTGGCTTGGTAAACGGCGCAGGGTGCCTGAAAATACCAAGGTACAGGGCTTCCCATCGTTCCTGTGTTTCAATTCGAATCCAGTTCCCCCTAATCAGAGGTGAGGGATAAGGTGCTCGCCCAAGCATCTCGTTGATCTCAACAACTGTGTATCCCTTGTCGCGGATTCGCTGTGCGATTTTTTTGCTGTAAGAGGAACGCACCAGTTGCTTGGGGCCGAAATTGTCTGGTCGAACCCGCAAGATCTTGCTTTCCGTTTCTCGCCAAACCATCTTGGATTTCCCGGAACGGATTTTTTTGAGCGTTGCTTCATGTATGCCTGACCGTATTGCAACAGCGTTGATGCTAACCCCATGTTCCTTCAGGTAAAGCAAATGTCGTTGAGCAACGCCCGGATCAACCGAACGACTCGGCGGCTCAGGCCCAATCCCCTGCTTGAATCGTCGATGCAGACGCATACGCTCACGATTGTAGGTTCTGTGTGCGATTACGCATGCCTCACACTTGCAACCCCTTGAATACCCGGCGTGCTCTCCGTGGCGTATCGGTTTGCTCATGGGGAAACTCTACCGTGGGCCTCCCAAGCGTCAAACGTCACCGGCATTTTTTCTTTGAATGAATACTCAATCGCGCCGGCATAATCCCGGATTTCCCTTTGAGCGGTAGAATCCGTACGCAAAGAGAGGAAGTTCATAAGCGCCCTAGCGTTTACAGTCCAGTAAAACTCCGTGAATGTTGACACCGGGAGTACCGTTCTGGCAATTTCCTTCGCAACTCCCCGCTCAAGCAAATAGTTGTATGTTCTAAACGCCGCCTGATTCGACTGATTGATCACCTCGGAGACCTGCTCAGCCAACTCGTCATCAAGAGGTTCAAAAGTATAACTCCCCGGTTTACCCGTCTGCTTTCGACAATATTCTCCGACAGGCACATACCCAGCATTGTCCAAGCGGGTATACCGACCAGAAATTTCATTGAACGAACCAATGCGGTGCCGGAACCATTCGCGGGCGACAAAAATTGGACACTTGACGTGGAACCGAAATGAGTTGTGCTCGAAAGGCGTCCCATGACGCTCCCTCATCAGAAAATTAATGAGCCCCTCATCAGCATCACCCATGACCTCTCGCCTATCCCCAAAAGAAACTCTGGCGGCATTGACAACAGACAGATCATCAGCCATCGCATCGTCAAGTCGAACAAAACCATGTTCATGAATCATCTTAGACCTCCGAATGCGCGTCGATAAAGGACATAATTTTCTCTGCCGTTGTAGACCCGTCGTAGCCGGGGTCATTCCGCAACCACCGAATAAAGTCATACCATCGACGTTGCTGCTCCGGATCGTCGAATACCAAGGTGTATTGAACGACAGCCTGAGGCGCAGAACCCGGTGACGCTACGGTCGAACCCTGAATTGCAACTTGCTTATGATCGACGTCACCACCGGCCACAATTTGACGCTCGCCGTCAGCGTTCTCTTCGACAATAGGATTGTAAGTTGGCTTTGTGTCAACTATGACTGGCGGAACATAAGACGAAGAACCGACCGTCGGATCGTTGGCGTTAAATGATGCTTCCTCGTATGCGGCGATTTCAAACTCGTCCCATCCAAGTCCATCGAAAAGGTCCTGATAGTTGTTCTCTGCCATCATTTCCATGAGTTCAAAAACCGCAGCGTTATCGCTTTGGCCTAGTTCAACAGTTCGGTTGTCAGCAAGAGCGAAGGCAATTGCTTTATCCATGTCACCATCCATGCGCACTGCCGCAACCTGAGTCCATCCCAGTCGTCGTGCTGCTTCAACTTGGTGATTCCCAGCGATTACCGTGAATGTTCCATCATCACCATTTGGAGTGATGACAATTGGACGCACTTGTCCGAATTCACGATACGACGCCATGATTGCCTCAACGTTACCTTTTCGAGGATTACTAGGCAGTGGCGTCAAAACGCTGAGGTCGATAGCAAGATCGGCAATTGCTTTATCAATATTGTTACTCACCACTAATCACCTCAATAACATCGATGTGAGCATTTTCCATGAACAAACGCACTCTAGCCCAATCTTCATACGCTGAATCGGAATAACAAACCACCCTGACAATTCCACTGGAGGCAATTTGTTTGGCGCACCCGTAACAGGGTGGTCCGTTTACAATCAGGGTGCCACCAATCCTTTGACTGGGGTCAGACCACAACAGCGCATTTGCTTCGGCATGTTGAGCGATGCAGTTGTCGTAAACCGCGCCATTGGCCGATCCCTCCGTATAGCGTGGACAATGACCGTCGACACAATGACCAATTCCCGGCGGGGAGCCGTTATAACCCACTCCAGCGACACGGCCATTGGGCATTAGAACAACAGCGAAATACTGACGTTTAGCGCAAGTGGAAAACCTGCCGGCCAGATCAACGCACGACTCAAGCCAGTTCTTCTCGCGCCTTGATATTGTCACGGCCCAACCTGAACACGCACATTTGCATTCAGTGTCCGCATGGCATCAATTGACGTTCTAAGTGACAACAACTTTTCCCGCTTCGATTTCACAAGCGCTTCAGCAATCTTGAAATCGTATTGCTCATCCGCCATCTTGTAATCAGCCCAAGACTCACGTTCCTTAATTGAGCCCTTAGCGCTGAGATATTCTTTAGCCCAATTTGATTTATATAAGGCTTCTTTCTTCGCCGAATCTTCCGCTAATACTTCGAAGGCCTCCGTCTCATCTTCGAGATCAGCGATCAAACGAAGCAACTCGTCTTCGATTTCAACCTGACTAATAGGGCTGTTTCTACGGTTCATTTCTCCACTCTATTTTTTCTAATGCGGCCAAATGTGATTCTGGCCAACTGTAAGATGACTCACCCAAATGCGCTAAAACCATCTGACGCAAAATCCATGCGTCACACATATCGTCAGATCCAGAACCAGACCACACGATTCCGGTTCTCGCAGAAATTGAACTTACAACTTCGGTTTTCGAAGCATTCCCTTTTCCGGTGGCGAACTTCGCTCGTGAAGTGGGTGGTATTTCCACGTAAGGAATACCATGCTCATAAAAATCGACACGCAAAACTCCACCAAGTTCACCCAAAGCATGAGCGTGAGAATTTCTTGAAGAAAAGGAATATCCCTCGATCGCTATCAGATCTATCGAGTGCGCCCGCACAAGAGCGTTGACAAAATTACGTATCTGAATTAGACGTTCAGGACCTTTTGTCTTCGGCTGAAAAACCATCGTTTCATCGTCAGACATGCAAACACCAGTCGATGTCAGCGATGGATCAACACCAAGGACGTTCATTTCTCCCAGCCGTGTTTCGCTAAACCCAACTCGAATGCCAACTGCGGATAATTGCCAATTCGAACATGACATTCTCGACAGACTGCAATGCAGTTGGACTCATCAAGAATCGAACCGCCCTGACTTCTGCGAACAAGTTCGTGAATGTCTACACTCCCCCTACGAGTGTAAGCAATGACTCCATCGTGCCTCGCAAAAACCGGACACGCTTGACAGTATCTGTGATCGTCCAACATTTTTGCGACAAGTTTGCGTCGCTCAACATATTCTGCTTCACGTTTCTTGCTACGCACTTTCAATGGCGAACCACGCTTCAGACCACCAGACCTCTTCAAAGGGGTCCGCTTCATCGGTTTGCCACGCTTCACAACAACGCAGCATCCACGTTGTCGAACTCCCAGCGATTATCGAGGGTAGCCCACAGTGCTTTGTCGACCTCAGTTTCTTCCATGTTGTACTCCTGCAACATGGTCCGATGCATCTTGATAGCGCGACGATAAAAATCTGCGGTTTCCCAAGGGCTTTCCTCGATGACCTGACCGTTTTCAATCATCGCATTAACTTGGTTCAAGCGTCTTTGAACAAAGAACCTAAATCGCTCAACCTTGTTTCGCTTAGATTTGTATGCCGACTCAGCGGTCTTCAATAATTTTGCACCATCACGGCCAAGCGCTTTGTACCTAGATGCATCGGCTTCAGAGTCAGCATCAATATCGTCAATCTGCCCGTTCAAGTTTTCAACAAGTACCTGAAGGGCCCGTCTCCACTTGTCCCAGTTCTCTTGCTTCATTAATGTCTGTCTTTGATCTGGCGACAGTTTATTTTTGACTTCTTCAGCCACCATTTGTGCAAAAATTTCGTCCGGAATCACCACTACCTCCAAGCAGGGCAAATTGTTTTGTAGGCGCACCAATCGCAAAGCCGTGAGGTGCGAGTTTCGAATTGATGTGTCTCACACGCCTCATCAATAAGACGCTTCGTGATAGTTACATACTCAATTGTATCGCTTCTATCCTGATCAGTGAATGGAACTTTATATTTAGTCCCATCCTTCAAATACAACAGTTCGAGTTGATCAGGTTCACATACTCCGAGTTCACCAATCAGCGTCCCATAAATCCGCAGTTGCAAAAATTTGTCATCGACCCATCGCTTTGCAGGAGTTTTTCCGGTTTTGTAATCGGAAATAACATTTGTGTCACCGATGGTTAAACGGTCGATGAAACCCTTCAATGTCACACCATTAATCTGGCCATTCAACTCGTACTCAATGTGGGTTGCGTCAACTTGCTTAGGGTTCTCGACATTGAAGATGTTCTCCAGACACCACCACGAGTTCCAGCGGAACATTCTGATGACATCTGGATCAGTACCAATCCAAGGCGTTACGCGTTCGAGCCATTCACTGTTCTCCCACGTGCTCGCAGCAAGTGACTTTAGGTTCGCTAAATTCCTATCGTCGGATGGGAGCACGTAGAAGTATTCCAATGTTTCATGCACAAAGTTACCCATCAGCGTCGCCTGCGTTGGCTCGTCTGGGATCATGTCGATTTTTGAGAACCGAAACTTCTGCGGACACTGATTGAACGTGCCCATTGATGATGGCGATAAATGCGGTGGGGGGACTAGAACATCACTACTCGCCATTAGGCTCAACCCATTCCCCGCCCATCATAATGCGAACGCACTCACCGATTAGAAACTCCAGATCGACAGCCGACGCGGTTTCCAAAGTGGGCTTAGGGGCGCCGTCGGCATACTCCGACCATACCTGTCCAAGTTCAGCCTTCTGATCGGCATTCAATTCCTTAGTGTGGCTAATGAAAGAAGTCCACAGTGCGATGATTTCTTCACTAACGACAGGCTTGGAAGCCTCCTCGTCAATGGCCAAAGCCTCGTCGGTTCGTGCGAGGTAGAGGCCGATACCGAACTGTTGAGCGGCCTTCTTGAGAGCGTCCGAAACGGCGCCCTTGAACTCGTCACCAAGATCAACAATGTCTCCGTTCTTGGTGCGCTTAATCTTCTGACCGCCAATGCCATCCTTCCAGACCAACGTGCCGTCAATGGTGGTTTCGATGCGAACATGGGCGACAATGAAGTCAGGATCAAGTTGGTCTCGGGCGCACGAGATGATCTGGCTACTCCACTTTTCTACACCAAACACCTTGTTCATTCGAGTGATGACTTCACTGACGGGAATGTAAGTCAGGTTCGCACCACCCTTTTTAAGGGTCCGTTCAACCTCTCGGGGAAACGGTTCGTACAGGTCATTCAATTCCATTACTTCGCCTTTCCAATATTGCCCTTGCGGACAATGACGCTGGTTTTTGCTTCTGACTCGCAGTAGTTGTCAGGGTTGATTCCAATTTCATTCAACTTTGATGCACGCCAATACGAAGGCTGAACAAAGTCCAACATACGCATGGCGACATCCTCCGAAGACATGACAACCTCGCCGGTATCCATGTCAATCGATGATTGAACGATTCTACGCACGACGTCGTTTGCAATGTCCTTGTGACGCCACTTCGTGCGAGACGATGACATCTTGCGTTCGATTTCAGCACCGTCACGCAACTTGATGAATTCATTGTTTCGCATCAGGACGCCCATTCGTGCTTCGACAGAAGAATAGACGTACGAGAGATCCGTCTTGAGAAGATTCAGTTCGAGCATCAAATTTGCGGCATCTTCCACATTGACCTCATCGGACAAATATTCCGCGAGTGCATCATCGAGATCCGCGATTTGACGCCGAAGATCAGCAATCAAGTTAGTAATCATTGTTCCCCTTTAATAAGTGTGGGTGGTTGTTGTTATACGACGATAGCAACTCTTTTTCGCTGTGGCAACCCCAAACCTGTTAAATGTGTGAACGCCCCCACAGCAGAGTCGACTTGGTCATCATGTGGCGCGGCCTCCGGGAACGCCGATAACTCATCAAGCCATTCTGTTAACCATGGGGCGCGTACACATCTGACGTTGCCGTTGGCAACAGCAGCAGCAAATGGCCGTGCGCGCGTAACCTTGTCTCCAGTCGAACGGATTCCAGCAAAATCATAGCCAGACAGCACATATCGAGCATACTGATCGACAAGGGCCTTCCCTGATGAACCCGGCTCTTGCTCCATGCGAATCGCAACATGCCTTCCGTCTTCGTACGCCGTTTGAGCGATCAGTTGTTCAACCTTCTCGCCCTTGACCCTTGCTTTCTTTACATCAAGGATGTATGCGATGCCCTGATCGAACAGCATCAACGTACCCACAGTCCAGTCAGGGTCCGGGTTGGACTGTGATGGTTCGGTGGCAGCCAAGTCCCAGAATCGAACAGCCCGGGCAGCAGATGAAATCTCAGGGACCTCATGCTGATCGAGAAGAACAACATTTTCACGTTCAAAAAGACTGCCAAGCGTAGTTGACCACCAATCACCTTCTTCGAGCCGGCGTCGCTCAACAGGGTCAAGCGCTTGAAGGGTCTGTCTGTAGGAAGCAGCGTCGATACCCGGGTTGTCCGTCAACTTCGACGGAACGAAAATCCGGTTGTGTTCGAGACCTTCAACAATGAATCGTTGCCGCACCCAGTTGGGCGCCGGGTTGGAAGCAGCCCTCATCCGTAGTGGCACCTTGGACAGGGGGCCGTTTGCTGGACGACGCAAACGCGAGAACATGTAGCGGTAGTCCGATTCGCGAATCTCGGTGACCTCGTCCATTCCGATAAATTGAAATTCAGCACCCTTATAACGCAAATAGTCCTGCTGATTGTTCAAATACCCGAAAGATATGCGTGCGCCAGACGGGAAAACTGCCGTGTAGTTATTGGCGTTCCACCGAACGTCATCTTCGGCAGCAATCCAAGATTGGAAACGGTCCATGATTGCTCCGGGCAAAGCAAGGTCAGCGTAGGTGCGCCTAAACAGGATTGCGCTATACCCGGGCACATCGACATATTGAAGTGCCGACATCAAAAGGGCCGAACTTTTACCGCCACCGGCCGCTCCGCCAAACAGGGCCTCGAGAGCGTACGTACGCAAAAAGACCTTTTGCGTCAACGATGCGGACTCTGGACAGTACAGCGCTTCCTTCGGCTGCAAATAATCTAAAACCTTTTGCCAATCTTCCACTGAGAGACCTTTCGCGCTATTACCAGAATAGACGACAACGTTGCGCTATGTTGTGAGTATGGCCGAGCAGATAAAAACGAAGTGGCGACGCATGCGTGAAAAAGTCAACCGCGTTAATGTTGCCAACCTTCTGATGCTATTATTTATAGTGTTTACCAGTATTGGTGTCGCTCTTGTCGCCCCTTCGGCGGGATGGGGTTTCATTGCTGCTGGTGTAACAAGCGGCATATTCGGCTATCTGCTGGGACTTGAATAAGCATGGCATGGAACTCCTTTGAAAAGAAGTCACTCAACAACATTGAGTCGAAAGCCGCACGGGTGTCGGTCGGTGCGCCCATTGCCAACAACCCCAGTTACGCCGGAAAAGGTTACCGAGACCCTTGGGACATTGAACGTGCGTACAAAGAGGGGATGCAGAAAGTTGTCTGGGTATCGCGATGCATCGACGCGATTGCCGGCAACCAAGCGCGACTACCAGTAATTCTTCGGCAAAACAATGATCCCGAAGGAAAGATCGTTACCAAAAAGAATCTTGGAAACGGCAGCATTCTCGACATCCTGAACACGAAGGCGAACGAAGGCGAAAACTCCTTCATCTTCCGTTACAGGCTTTCCGCCCAACTTCTGATGAGCACACGAGGTGCTTTCATTGAGAAGATTAGGGGGCGCGATGGTCGAATTATCGGGCTGAACTTGCTTCCCCCTCAGTACACGTCACCAATTCCTGACCCGAGGCGCTTCGTTGCTGGCTATGAAGTGCTCATGCCTAACGGCGAGAAAATCATCATGAAGCCAGATGATGTCATTTGGATTCGCCGTCCGCACCCCATTGACCCATACCTGTCGATGACTCCAATGGAATCAGCAGGTATCGCGATCGAAATCGAAAACCTTGCGAAACTTTATAACCGCAACTATCTCATCAACGATGGCCGACCGGGTGGTCTCCTTGTTCTCAAGGGAGAAATCGACGAGGATGATAAAGATGAACTACGTAATCGTTTCCGAGGAAATCTTGGACGCACCGGCGCAACAACGGTAATCGCCGCTGATGATGGTGTTGACTACGTCGACACCTCGTCGAGCCCCCGCGATGCTGCTTACATTCAGATGCGGCAAATCACGAAAGAAGAGATTCTCGCCTCCTTCGGCGTGCCTGAATCGGTCATCGGTAATGCTGCGGGTCGAACATTCTCGAATGCTGCCGAGGAAATCCGAGTTTTCTGGATTGAGACGATGATGCCTCACTTGGAGCATCTTGCTCGAGGGCTGGACGAAGCAGACGAGAAGCATTATGTCGACTTCGACACCTCTGAAGTTCCGATCCTTGTGATTTACAAGCAGGAGCGGGAAAGATACCTGCTCGATGAACTCCAGCAAGGTCTCATCACCCCAAATGAATACCGCGAGGCAACCGGTCGGAAAAAGGTGGAATCAGAACTTGCCGATTCCATGTTGATGAATCCCAACCTCACGCCTGTCGGAAACACAGAAAAACCGATGCCCGGGCCAGAAGCGCAAATGGGTGGAGGGGCCCCCGGAATGCCGGGAGCGATGCCGGGAGCGATGCCCGGACAACCGGGAGAAACGCCAGCGGCAATGCCGCCGCAGCAGCCGGGCGCCGCACCGCTTGATCCAAACACCATGCAGGGCGCTATGGCGGCTGAGCAGGCTCCGATGGAAACAACTAACGTTGAGCCACCGGAAGGACAGTTGGCGGATCCGGCGTTCGGTAATGTGAATACCAAATCTGACATAGATGCCGATCTTGAGCGTTGGACTCAAATCCTTGAGCGGTCACTTGAAAGGCTTGTTGAGCGACAGCAGCGAGTTGTGCTTGAAAAAGTAAGTGGTCAGAAAGCGCGAAAAGCACTTGCCGAGGGAACAATCGATCCGGACAGCGTAATGCCATTAGACGTCTGGACGAAGCAGTTGGAAGAAGACATTCTTCCTGTCTTGAACTCAATTATGAAGGACGGGCAGGGTTTTGATGTGAAGTCGGAAAATAACGACGACATGGTTGTTCATGCCAACGCTGCACTCAGTCGCATTAAAACTGTGGTTTCTGATACCCGCACGTTTTTGGATATTGAGATCAATAAGTGTATGGCCATTCCAGACGGTGAATTGCGCCTGAAAGTGCTTCGTTCTGCGCTTACAGGGCATTTTGCCTATCTGATGGGCAAGAAGGTTAACGAGATTGCGACCGCAGAGGCTCGCAGGGCTTGGAAATTGGCCAAGTAGCAGTTTACGTAAATAACTCGCAGTTTACGTAAACCCTTTATTTTGCTCGTATTAGTTGCATTACGTCAACTACGCTTCGTTTATTATATTTAGTGTCGAAGGAGCGAAAAATGCCCACTAACGAACTTACCGATCTCGAAATCAAAGCAGCGCCAGCCGGCCAGATGACCGTAAATCAGGCAAAAGGCATCGTCGAGGCTTTCGTTGCAGGAATTGGCAACAAAGACTCTGTGGGCGATATTTGCGCCTCGGGAGCGTTCAACGCGAGCCTTAAGCGCCGCAAGCCACGCGTGGTGTGGGGACACAACTGGAATGACCCAATCGGTAAAGTGCTTGAAATCTATGAGGTTCCGGCTACCGACCCCCGCCTTCCGGAAAAGATGAAACGTGCCGGAATCGGTGGACTTTACGCAAAAGTTCAGTTCAACCTCAACAGTGAAAAAGGACGCGAAGCGTTCGCAAATGTCCAATTTTTCGGTTTAGAGCAAGAATGGTCAATCGGATACAAAACGCTCGACGCCATTTTCGATCCCGCCAAGCAAGCGAATGTTCTCAAAGAAGTCGAACTTTACGAAGTCAGCCCAGTTCTTCATGGCGCAAACCAGTTGACGGGAACAATTTCCGTAAAAGCAGCGAAGCAGAAACTGCGCGACCCCAAGGGTGGGCTGACCGCCGCTGGGCGACGTCACTTCAACCAGACCGAAGGATCGAACCTCAAGCCGGGCGTTAAAGGTCCTGCTGATACGCCGCAAAAAATGCGTCGGAAAGGCTCGTTTCTGACTCGCTTCTTCACAAACCCATCCGGGCCAATGAAAAAGCCGGACGGCAAGCCGACTCGCCTCGCACTTTCAGCGGCTGCATGGGGCGAACCAGTTCCACAAAACCGCAGTGACGCAGCCAAACTCGCCGCAAAAGGACGTCGACTCCTTGAACGCTACGAGAATGCGAAGAAAAAAGATGCTGATTGGGACGAGGAGCAAATCGACTATACGGTCTTTGAGAACTTCTTCGCCGAGGATAACCCCGAGTTCAAAACGCTCGAAACTGACGAGGGATTCTCTATTAACGATATTGAAATCGACGAGGTCGACGAAAAGGGCCACTACATGATGCGTATGGTTCCACGCAGAGCCCCAGAAAGCCCCCGCCGTGACATTTTCGCAGAAGGCGAAGCGCAATCCCTCAATGCGGAGAAGCGAAACGCCCTTGAAATGGAAATTGCTTCACGAACCCAGATGCCGATCAAACTCATTGAGGCGACGGAAAACTTGGCTGTCTTTGCTAAGAGCAAGCCAGATGGTACTAAGAAGTTTTACCGCCTTCCATACCACTGGGACACTGAAACCCAGCAATACATGTTTGGCAAGCCAGAGCGCGTCGAGCCAGCGATGATGTGGCGCCCACGGAAGCCACGCGTCGTCGTCCCATCACAAATGCCGTCAATGCCGGTTGAAGTAAAGCCTCAAGGTGAAGGGCGAGGCGAGTACAACAACCCTGTAACCGTGAAGTTTGAAGAAGATGAGAAAAGCGCAATCGATCAAATGATGGAGTGGCTTGATGAATCTGAAGATGTCGAAATGAAGGAAGATGCTGTTCGCTTCATCATCGAATGCGACATGGAAGATGCCTTCAACGTGAAATCTGCATTCGACCCAATCTTCGATTACTACAAAGTTGACGTCGAAGTTACTGAAGATGGAATTGAAGTTCTGTCAGAGGCTTCTGACGACTTCTTGAATGCCATTGCGGTTGCTTCCAAATCGATCTTCGGGGAGACCGAAAAAAAAGTCTGAGGGGTCGCGCTCAAAGTTTCGACCCCAACGCTGTAGATGGTGACGAGGACGGTCTCGTTCAGGAGGGCACCCCCTTCGAGCGTCCAGCCACACCCAATGTCGCTCGCGCCCTTAGGAGCGCCACAAGTTCCGCCGGATTCGACGGGATGAAACGCGACGATATGGCGAAAATGCGTTCAGAAGAATTCAACGAGGCGGTACAGAAACAGTTCGAAAAAGCAAAGGAACTGAGGGCCGAACTGTACGAGAAATATCCAAAACTGGATGCGATGCTTGCAGCGCAGCAGATTGCGACCGTCACTTCAGTTCGCACCGGTCAGGACATCCGTGAAGAAGATGTCATGGAAGAACTTCAAGATCTGCTGAAGATCGATAGCGACGAAATCGACGACCTAGCAGACATCATCGCCAGTACACGATTCAGCCAAGACCTCCTCGAAGCGGACGAAGCGCAAATGTCAATTTCTCGCGCTCGAGATTTCGTTGAGGAAACAACTGAGGACATGGGGAACATCTCGCTCGCAATCACCGACATGGAAGAAGACGTAGAAACCGCTCTTGACCGAATCAAGAAAGAACTTGACGGCATGGAGATTTCTACAGGGCAATTCAAAGATCTTGCTGAATCCGATGACCGTGCCGACGCAACCCGCAGGCTACTCACTGATTTGATTGACGACCGAGAAGAACTTGAGCAACAGATTCCTCAAATGGGCTACCTTCTTGAAGATTACGACGAGGTCAAGGAGATGCGCGATCAACTCAAAGACCTCGTAGATGAACTCGAAGAACTTTCAAGTGGACCTGTTGAATCTAGGGAGCGGGGACGAGATCTGCTTAAGCAAGGTTTCCTGAACGCTGACTCACTAAACACGGGGTACGACGAAGACAAGTTTCGTGAGATGCTTGGAAAGTTCCGCAAGACAAAGACTTACGAGCGTGCCACCGAAGGGATGACAATCGTCCGCAAGCGCAGTATTCCAAAATCTGAACCCGTTGCTGACAGCGACGCCGCAAGGGACATTCATGGACTTGGAAAGCGCAGCATCATCAACATCCCGGAAACGGGCGTTCAGGTCATGCTCAACGATGATCAACGTGGCGATGCTCGTCGCACCATCGCTGGTCTCAGGTCATCAACACAAAATCCTGATGCTTTCGAGAAGATGGACGAGTGGCTTTCCGGTAAATCGCCCAATATTTCGCGAGATCAGCATGAGGAGATTTTCAACGAGTTCGCAGATGCCGCCAACCGGGATTTGGATCTTGGAGACCTCCGACACGTCCGTGACGCGATCAACTTGGCGGCAATGTCTGAAGATGGAAAATGGAAAACGCCAAAGGCTGAGGGTGGATTCGATGGAAGACCAAAACCCGCTGGTCTGACTAAGCGCCAAAGAGCAGATTTGTTGGAGTGGGGGCAAAACGACGCAGATGACATGCTGCGTAGACGCTTCGTTGGTCTGAAAGAAGATGATGTGTCCCCCAAGGGGTGGATGATGCTCCGCAACGATTTTGGCGGTGGCATGCGTTCAGCAACTGGCGGTGGAAGCATCAATGAAACGCGTGACACCGGCAAGCGAGCACAGCGAGGTAGGCCGGTTGGCGCTGGTGATGAGAAGAAATTCAAGGGCAAACCGTTCTCGGAAGTAAAACCTGACAATTGGGATCAGTTGACTGCCGATGAGAGGTTTGACGAACTTCTTACGAATTTGCACCCTTCTAAGACCGGTCTTCGAGAAGTTGACTTCAACCGTTTGAGAAAAGAACTGGTGCTGGAGTCTCTCCGCTCAGATCAGGAAAGCGAGCGTGCTCGACGTCGGGCTCAGCGTCGGGAAGCGCTGGCGAACGTCAGGGTAAGCAAACCAACTGAGCGCCCTGCTGCTCGACCTGCTCCAGTTGCTACAACCGCTGAACAAGCCAAGAAGCAGCGTCAGCAGGAAGTCACGAAAATCGGCAACCGAGTTGCCCGTATTTCGTCAAATATTGACAAGCAGTTCGAGAGAGACGAAGAACGTGGTTTGGACCCCAACGATGAGTCCCATAGAGATATTTGGGCGTCACTTACCGACATTTTGGAAGATAGCGATGAGTTAACCCTGTCTCAAGCAGAATCCATCGCTGCAACCCTTGACGACTACCTAGAAGAAGCATCCGGAGCAGATCTTACTGCAACCGAATCAAACAGTGTCCAAAATGCTCAGGTTCTTCGCGCAGATATGGGCGATCTGATTGACAGATATAGGCTTGACCCGAATATCAGCAAGGGTGACAGTTCAGCGGCGGTCCGAATTGGCGGCGAAGGTGAAGAAGATGTCGCCACCACCGGCCGCTCCGCCGCACGATTCCTTTCCGAAGGCGGAATGCGATCATTTACCTCATACAAGCCTTCCCCAACCGTCCAAGAATACGCAGAAGCACGCAGAAGCCAAGGGCTACGCAGTCAACAGGCTGGACGAACCGTAATCAATGAGGAAGCGACATTCTTCAAGGCAATCGAAGATTCTCTGGCAAAAGAAATCAGAGAAGCACGTAACGCCAACGATTCACGAACGGTTAAGGGGCTTGAACTACTTCAGCGAATTATGCGTCGTCAAGATTCAGGCAAAGTCTCGGATCGTCGAACCAACGCCGGCGCACTTTGGGTGACGGCAGACGAAGCCGATGAGATTTTGGACGCGATGATGTTTGCCCTTGACCGACAAATGGAAACAGGCGGATCTAGGGTGGACCTGTATGCACAATTTGTCGAAATTATCTCGGCTGCCGCAATGGGGACATTCATCAGCAAGACGACCTCGGAGGTTTCGTCACGAACCCAAGCACGAACGAACAGTCAAGGACGACAAGTAAATATCCCGAATCAGTAGAACGTCAATAAGTACTCCACAGAATAAGCCAATTTTGGGGTACAATTTGACAAACGGTCCTCACGAAAAAACAGTTTAAATACCTCTGCATGGTCACAGGCAAACAGGCTATGATGCCATGTAGTGGTTGTAGCATCTCTAAGAGATGTTTACTGAATAACATGCAGTACAAGGAGCCTACCAACATGGAACAAGAAGAGAAAGCAGTCATCAAGATCGATGCCGAGGGCAAGATGATGAACTGCGCCAAAGGCCATGGTGGAGACGACTGCGGCTACAAAACTGGCGCGAAGATGTGCGGCAAGTGTGGAGCCATGGCAGTTGAAGTAAAAGATGACGATGCCGACTCCGAAGATCTCGAGGCCAAGTCCTACGATGAAATCGACGAAGACGACGAAATTATCGAAAAGGCACTCGCCGCCGTTGCTACCGATGAAGACGAGGACGAGGACGAGGAAGAGTCCGACGAGGAATCGGATGATGACGCCGAGATGAAGGCTGTTGGCAACGCTCCACAGATGGATGAAGAAGAAGACGAAGAAGACGAAGACGAAGAAGAGGACGACGTTGCCCCCGCAGAGGCCGCCCCAGCCGAAGAGGCCACTCCTGCCGATGATGAGCCCACCCCTGATTCTGATGCCGAGATGGAAGAAGAAGAAGACGAAGACGAGGAAGAGGACGACGAAGAGGAAAAAGGCTGGATGGGTGACGCTCGCAAGCGCCGCCTCCAGACCATGGGGCGCAAATCTGCCGACCTTGGTCAGACCGGCTTCCTCTGCGCCGTCGAGCGCAAGGTGTACCCGGGAAGCGCATCCGTCTGTGACGACTGCCCGGGTGGATGTATCGCCGAAAAAGGCATGCCCGGTCTCATCGAAATCGAAGGCAAGGCCGAAGCAGAGTTCAACGGTACCGTCATTGATTCCGGATACTCGCAGGACAGCGACATCTACGTCATTGACCTTGAAGTTAAGGACGGACACGCCATCGAAGTGTTCATGGAGGGATCCACTGGCGAAACCCTCGGCTTTCATCGTCTCGACGACTCTGTGTTTGAGCAGAAATCGCTGACCGCTGACACCGAACTAATCGATTTCAACGTCGCTGCCGAAATTGCCGTCAAATCAATCGAAGGGGTTGAAGGCATCGTTACCGCTGTGGAGCCTGACACCTTCGAAGGCTTTGACGTTTACGCAGTAGAGGTCGACGGTATTGATGGCAAGTCATATGACGTATTCGTCGCTCTAGACGGAGAAGTGCTTGGTTTCGACACTTACGAACCGGACGAGGCGGAAGAGATTGAAGCCGAAGCGGCAGAAATCGCCCTCAAGCGTGCGTTTAATGAATCCCAGCGAGAGGAAATGGCCAAAGAAGGTCTTGCGCTTCCTGATGGTTCTTTCCCAATTTCCAATGTTGACGATCTGCGCAACGCAATCATGGCCCATGGCCGCGCCGTCGACAAGGAGAAAGCCAAGAAGCACATCATTAAGCGCGCCCGAGAAATGGGTAAGGAAGAGATGATTCCTGCTGCTTGGACATCCGCCAAGAAAGAAGACGCCGAGGTGAACGACATCAACGACGCAAGTTTCATGCGTTCGCTGGTCGAGTTTGAAATGCTCATGAACGAGGACGACAGCAACGACGGGAACTCCTGAAGGCTGGGAAAGAGTGGCCCACTATGGCCAACATCCGGGCCGAACGAGTAATACTTTCTGATCGCGTCAACACCTATCGACGTGATTACGAAACCATTGGTGCTCTCTTTCGGATAAAGAGTGCGGTACTTGCTTCCCAAGAGAGCCTTGACCCAAACATCTCTGTAAAAGCGTTAAATCAGGATCTTCCCAAAAAAGATAAAAAAGATTCTGAGAAGCGCACTTCTGGTACGGGAGTTGAAGAACAACTCCCCGAACTTCGCTATGCGCCTAACGGCAAACGTGGCCGTGGCGACGTACTCAAACTGCATGTAACCCCACGCGACCTCACAACTGGCAACGAACCAAACTTTGGTTGGATTCCTGCTCCTGAGAAAAAATCCGAAGAGGAAACACGCAAACAAATGCGTGAACTGTTGGATTGGAAGAAGCGCCGACCCAAAGTTCGCGTCAGGAGTTTTCGTGCTGACCCAAGAACAGGTCAACGAGTAGAGGATTCCGGTGTCGATGTCGAAGTAAAAGGACTCGGCAGAAAACTGAACCAGATTGTTCCCGGAGGGAATTTGTCCTCACGTGCGGCTGGGGCAGTTGGAGTACTAACTGACGCAAACGGGAAATTCCGATGCCCGCCCGGAACCCCGGCAGCCAACCAGTTCACCGATGAATTTGGTACAAACTGTTTCAAACCAGCACTCTCCTCGCGTCGACTCATTGGAGCGATGCGTCGGTGGTTCGACAAATATGTTGAACTCGGAGAACAAATCCAACTGCTTGAAAGCATGGGCATATACGGTGTCGGGCCAGACGACCTAACCCCTCAATACAGGCAAAACATCCGAAACATGGTTCGGGCTGCTGGAAGTGTTGCGCCAAAAGAACGCGTCCAAGAAGTTCAATCCCGAATGGACACCGCAATTGATGCCCTCCAAACACGACTTGGAACGACTCGCGACACCACAGACAATGCCGACATGTGGACCGCGCTGGCAACGCTGGCCGCCGATGAATGGCAAGACCTTGACTTCTCAGGGATTTTTTCCGGACCGGAAGGCTGGGGTTCGTGGAACAAAAACATGCTTGCCGACCCAAAGGGTCGCACTCCTCAAGCAGCAGCAGATCACACTGCCGACGTTCGTAGCCAATACATCTCAATGTTTGACAACTGGGTGTCGGACGGCCCAATGCGCCAAAGGTACCGAGATGGAGACCCCGAAGCCAGAGCCCTCATTGACGAAATGGTTACCCGCCATCTGGCAGCAGAGCGTGGCTTCTTAAAGGCGATTCTTCAGGAGTATCAAGAATCCCCGGAAATCATGCGTCAAGTAAAGACGCTAGGCCGAACGCAAATCCGTGATGGCGAGGCGTTTGATGACTATTGGCGAGTAGATGGAGAATGCAGCCCGGCAGGTTTCCACCCCAGAGATGGGTTCGCTCTGAATATTGACTTCAACGCGGCAGCAGTGGCTCTGAAACCAGCAATCCAAAACGGACTAGCAAATTACACTTCTGACGGCCGCATCCTCTTATTCGATATCGATCCCAACGATGTGTCTCGCTCATTCACTTCGGAAGCCGAACAGTGGGCCGAAATCGGAAACCTGATGCAGAACACCGTCGATCTTGAACGGTGGCGAAATGTTTACGCTCAAGACCTTTCTACCGCACGCCACGGCTCAATCGAAGCAAAGGGTGTGCATATCGCAAAACATGAACTTGGTCACGCCCGCCAGTACCAGTTCATTAAAAATGCCGTCTTGGACACCCACGCCAAAACAGGCTCCACCTACTTAGTCAACTCAACTTCAGGTCAAATTGAACGGCTCGACGTTTCTCCCGATCAGTGGACTAACCAGCAATGGGTTGATGTGGTGACGAGTCAGGTTCAACGTCTTATCCCAGAAAAGTACCTCGCCGATGGCTTCCCACCGACGTCGCTTGAGACGTTCGAAGGAACAATGCTTCACATCATGGCGGGAAGGTATTACCAAGACGAAGTTCAAAATTTCTTCAACTTGAATGATGATGCCAAACGAGGACAGTCGGCATTGATGATGCTCGAAGGCATGACAGAATTGCGCGCGCTTCGAGATATGGGTGTCCTCATGGATCCAGAACTCGACCGGCTCGTGTCATGGATGGACGACGTTGACCCCAGAACACCGGAACGCCCTGATCCGCAAGGAGTTATCTGGCCGCCGCCGACAAGTTCAGCAATGCAAGTGTTCCAGCCGGATCCCAATGGAACGTGGGACACAATTAGCCGCACCCCGATTGAAGATCCAAACCCGTTCATTCCTGACCTTGGCGGAAAACAGGAACATATCGATGCCATCAATTCACGCATCTCAAGTCTCAATCGCAGTCTTCCCGACGCCGAAAGAGACCTTTTTGATCCAAGAAGCGAAGTCGTCGAAATCCAGAACGGCAATGACGTTGTCGAACAACTGAGAAGTGGCAAAACCGCTCTCGACATTGAAAACCTGACGGTTAAGAAACAGCAAATCATTGACCGCGAAGTACTTGCTGAGGACATCGCAGCAACAGGAGAAATCGACGATGTTGGGGATCTCGAGGTCGGCGATGCCATCCGATTCAAAGGATTCAAAACACTTGATCGCCGCATGGATGCTGATCAAGAACAAGACCTTTCGGCTGACGAAGGAAAACGGAAAGTCAACTTTGTTCTACCTAAGGGAACAAAAGGCATCGAAAAACAAAACCCGGCGAACAACGAGCCCGATCAGGTTGAGATTCCCGGCGGAGAATACGAAGTCCGTTCTGTTAACCCAGATGGAACTGTCACGCTAGTTCCCCGCAGCCAAGATGATGCCGACACCGTTGCTCGTCGCCTCATCGACAGTCTTGATGGAAGTTCCGACATAGACGACGTTCGCGATGCTGTAAGAACAGTTCAGAAACGGGCGCAGAAGTACGTCCAGAAAAAGGAAAAGATTCGTCGAGCCACGCGATCCAGCGACCCGGCCACCGCACAACGTATGGAGCGGCGCAATGCGGCGATTGTCGAAGAAATTCGGCAACGTGGAGCAAACCCATTCCGCGTAACCGACAGAGATATCGAACGCATCTGGGGCTCTGTAAGACCCGGTGAACGTCCACCATTCACCCGTGCCCAAGCAGAAGAGGCTTACGGACGTGCGCTCGAAACTATCGAAGATCTCCGTGGCCGACCAACAACTGGGCGATTTGGTCGAGCATTGGAAGCAACTGATGAAGTCAGAGAATTCCTAGAGACCGCCCGCCAAAGCGAAATCGGTGCGCGTATTGAACGCGCTGTAATGGAGTACCACAACGGTTTCGATTCACGCCCACGATACCGGACCGACATGGACGGCCTTCAGAGCATCATTGACACAGGGGACTCACGTGGCCTCATCCCGCCACGCGGTTCTCAGTGGGATCCGTTCCTTGATGCTGAAGATGCCATGCAAGGGTTCACTCCAGATGATGGAATTCGTCCACTCTTCGGCAATCTGCTGCACGCTGACGATGACAGCGCCATTCAACGCTACTTGGACAACATCAAGGGTTACGCCGCTATTCGAGACTCGGAGTTCTTCGATCGGGTAACTGAGTCGCCACTCGGCAAAGTCCTAACCGGAGATGTCGAATTGGTTCTTCGTGCCGATGTCGCTCGCCGAACCGGATACGGAATTGGTGATGCACGAGGTCAAATCGCGTTTGGCGTCATGATTCACGACGACGATCCAGCGCGTGTCCGTCAAGCACTCCTGACACGTCGATTTGGCGGACCTATTGACGACACCGCAACCACAGGCGCAGCATTGGACTTCTTGCACGCAGACCTGACCGGTGACTACTCGGGAATCAGAACCCCGATGGACACCCTTTCCCTTGACGCTGGCCTCAGCGTAGACGTCAGAGATCGAACTATCCGTGGACGAGTAGACGCAGATGCATTTATCGCAGGCGGATTCAACGGCGAAGAACTAGAAAATGTTCGAATCGGTAGTGCTTCACTGAACTACAAACGTCAATTCCTAGCACCAGCAGAAGTCGGCGCGAACAACAGCGAACTCCGCAAGAGGCTCGGTCTTGCCGGTCTCTCTAAAACTGAAGTAGACACCGTGTTTGAGTTCGCTCAAAGCGGCCGCCTCGACCTCGAATCAGCCGACTTGCTACGAATGAACAAAGCAGCACGGGAACAGGCAGACCGTTTCGCAAGAGTCGGTATCAGCACAACTTTCACCAACGATAAGGGCATTAACGTCCTTGATGGTGCTTCGGTATCGGTAGAAACACCGGGTATTGGCCGCATCGAAGCATCCAAGCGTGCCGACGACATCCTGCGTGTACGCCTTGAGGGAGAAATCGCCGAGCGCGCAGAAGACATTGCCAAACAAATTCGATCTGGTGTTGGTCTTCGTTCGGCAACCTCTTCACCACGCCGAGACGCCCCAATCAATGTCGTTGACCCCTTTAGTGATGACCCATTTGGCGGTGTGGTTGACCGAGCACGGACTGTTGTCACCGACCGTATTCGCGACGAAGTAAGTGAAAGAGCAACGGCGCTTGCAACAGAGAAGATTGGCCGTCTGGGAGCCAAACTTTCCCGTCGTCAAGTTCAGAATCGCGGCATACAAAGAGTTGGCATGAACGTTCTTCAATCGGACCGAGCAGAAAATTTGCTTCGTCGGGCCGGACTTGAGACAGACGACATTGAGAACATCCGCTTTGTCGGTGAACTTGCTGCTGCCTTCGGAACTTCCGGACCGGCCGGCGTCGGATTGGTTCTCGCTCGACGCGGAAGCCGTGAAGGAATCGATTTTGGTGTTCGCAAAGCACGCGAACAAGGTTGGATCACCGACAGCCAAGCCAACGCAATCTTGCGCGCCGCAGACACCGTTGCACCAGAAGGACTTCCTGATGCGGTGACGAACGCAATTGGTGAACAAGCGCAGCGAGCCATCAACTCAGACGCAGCCGATCGTGCTAGGGAAATCGCAAGCGCCGCCGCTGAACGTGTGCGTGAACTTGACCTTGGTGATCGTGTTGGGGACATTTTTGATAGGGGTCGCACGGCCGATACTCCTGCTCTTCCGTCCACACCCAACGACCCATTCTCCGCGAATGATCCGTTCGCACCTATCTCCGGTGGAGGGCTTCGCTCTCAAACTGGGCGTTCGATTCTCGCACAGTCGAAACCAATTTTTGACATTGAATCTGATGACGACATCAACAAATTGGCCGACGAACTGCGAACCCTTACGCAACCAGATTCAAGAAACCCTAATAACCACGTGAGCATCATGGCAGAAGAGTTGCGAGACATTATTGGCGATATAGAAACTCCTGATCTTCTCACTGGTGAACCACGCAAATATGCGGAAGACATCACTGACAGCATTCCTTCATATATTGCCAACAGAGTACGCGAGCAACTGGGCGATATGCCGCTTTCTGACGAACAGAAGCAACGCGTTGGGGAACTGCTCGCGGCATCCGAGCAGATGCGAGAACTTGACGCCTTCCGGTTTGACATCATGCAACGGAGGACACCTGATCAAGTCACTGATACGAATGACCCATTTGGTGGTCCACCACCAAGAAGGCCAAGCGCACCACCACCAAGAAGGCCTACAGCAAACGACCCATTCTCTGACGGTCCAGAAGAAGTTCCAGAAACGCCGCCTCAGTACACCGCTGCGCAAGCACGCGAACGTCTCGATGAGATCCTTGCAGATTCAACGATTTTTACAACCGAATTCAATCAGCGCCAAGCAACTATCACCGAGCGAGAAAATCGTCGATCCGAAGTGGAAACACGCAGGCAAGAACTTGAGTCAGTAATCAATGAACTGGCTAGATACGAAATGGTTACCGCTGACCGTCTGACAGAAGAAATTGATAGAACTGCACCAGTTGGAAAAGCCACAACCACACAAGCGGCCAAAATCGATCCCAGACAACACGCCCCACAGCAAGGCATTGTTCGTGACCCCAAAGAGGTCCAGCGAATCGCAGAACAGACTGTCGCTCCCGCTGCCGACCTCACCTTGCCAGAACACCGTGATGAGTTGCGCACGCTCCTGCTCGAGAACGAAAACATCACCAAATGGCTTGGCCTCATTCAGGAACGAACCCCCATCATCAAGGAGGGGATCGGCAACTGGATGAATGATGTTTACGCCCTTAACCCACCCCCCGCAGACTGGGACGTCAATGAAATATGGCGAGAGTCCGGAGGCTTGGTCGGAGCGCGACTTACCGAAGCGCTCATTAGAAGCAGAGGTTATGACGCGCCAGCAATGACTGTAAATGAAGCAGAAATGGATCTTCTTCTAGCCACCCGTGGACTTATGCCGATCTCACGTGGTGCTACCAACAACATGCAACGCGCAACCCTTGATTCGTCAGAAGAATTCCTCACCGGAGGCGGCATTGACGGTGCTGGGCTCTATTTCGCTATCGAAGGAACAAGCCCCACCCGACTGGGTGGCGGACATCACGAGGCCGACGGCTACATCGAAGGCGTATCAGATGCTTCTGTTATCCGTGGCGCGCTAAACCCCGGCGCGAAAGTAATGCAAATTTCTGCTGCAACACGAATGGCTGAAGAATACCGGTTGGAAACTCTAGGTGAGGATGTTGGTGCAGGAGGGGAAGCGAACCCTCTGATCGCCCTGAGGCGCAGCCTCGTGAACGACCCATCTCAGGCCGATTTGTTGGAAGCGTTAGATTCGGCGATTGTTGATTCAACCGACCCAGCAAAGTTTGACGGAGGATCAGTTAACGGACGGACAGTAATTCCGTTGCTCTTGGGCTATGACGCTACAATTTCCGAGACACGAGATGATAACCGCGTTGTCATTCTGAACCGCTCGGCAGCAATCCTGCAAGACACAACGTATACGGGTCAAGAGTGGGCTGAGGCAAAACCATGGGATCGCCTCTTGGAACGCGCCAAAGTGCTTGGTGCCGACATGGACATTCCTATCGGCCTATCACCGGAAGAAAGAACACAGTGGGTTCTTGAGAAGTTGGAAACAGAATTTGGAGCGATCAGTGGATAGCAAACGAGTCACCACCGGAGATGACGGCATCCGTTTTCAGCCTAGCCAGACGTACTTGAAGTACATGGAAACCAGCGCTGTTCGTGAACTGCTTGATAAAGACCCCGACGTTGAACCGTACCTCCAGCAGATCTTTACTGCGCTGCCACAAGTCAGTGAAGTAATCGATCTTTACAAAAACACCTACATCATGGCGCTGCGTGAGGTTGAAGAATGAGAGCAGTACTAATTGGTCAAGTTAGAAAAAACCCGGTCTACTACGACCTAGACGGAAAAGAAACTGACGCGTTCGTTGTCGATAAAGAAAACAACGTTGTTCCGGTCAACGTTATCTCCCTCATTGGCAAAGGCCTCATAGAACCCATCAACGACTCCGACTTCACTGACTTCTTTTGGAATGGTTCCAAAGAGAGCAGCAAAAGATGGGAAAACATTTTTATCCATCGCGTTCAAGATGTGCCAGACAAACTGTTGCGTGGAGTTCAAATGCTTACCACTCCACCAAAAAAGAAGAATCCGGCGCGATCGAAAGCCGTTGAGGAAAAAGCGCTGAGAGCAGATGCCTACAAAGCGCTTGTTGAGAGCGAGCAGCACGAGAAAGCACTGGGTCGAAGTCTAAATCGATTCGGTGGAAGGGCTACTGCGGGTGTTCGTGGATTCGTTCGTAATGCCCGATGGGACCCTGACGCATTGGATGCTGACGGTGATGGTTGGGTTCAGGAAGGAACACAGTTCGCTCGTCGGATAACCGGTGCAAATGTGACGAAACCGAATAAGCCTTCTCCACCCGAAGTCAACGTTGAACACTATCGCGCGCTTAGAAGTCAACAAAGGCGCAATTATCAGAACTATCTAAGCGGATCGATCAGTGAACGACTTGCAAAACGTAAAGCGCGATTCTACATCGACCGCATGGAGAAAGTTGACCAAATGATCGAAAGCCGTTTCTCTGACGGCAAGCGAATCAAGACCGTTGGCGATATGCGTAAAGCGTTTGAACGTGCTCATCCGGGTTTCATTACAGGTGACAGCACTGCCGAATACTTGAATAGCGCAGATCCTGATGAGGAACTAAAAGACACGGTTAGGGAACATGGCTACATGTTTCTTTTGGCACTTATGTCGAATCCGGACCTAACGAAAGCAAACTGGAAATTCACTAAAGTTGATCCATCCGAAGAGTTTTCTGGCGCCGCTGCTTTCAAAGGGCCGAACAAAATCGACAGACTTGGAAAAGCACGAGATTTGCCTCGAAACCGAAAAATGCTTATCGAGATCTCCTACAAAGATGAATTTCCCGAAGCGAAATTTAGAGATGCGCAACAAATGGATGCTCGTTTACGTTTGCAACTTGAGAACACCAAGATTATTGCGTCCATATTGAGGTCTGATTTGCCAGACGATGAGAAGCAGGAGTTTGTTCGTCGTTTTCATGCTCGCTCAACAGCATTCCACGAAATGACACATGGAAGCATGTATTTTAAAGCGTTCACAGATTCATTGGCGTCAGTCGGTTTACAGCCTGACGAAAAAACCGACGCCGATGCGATCTTGGATGAGGTGTATACAGCAATATCAGATTTAGCACCAGAAAAAGCATCCCTTCTTGCCGATCAATTCTGGGCAGAAACTATTGCCATGCCAGTTGCATTAGTCAACCGTGTCTTGAATTATCTTATGCTTCGTTCCAGTATGGATCCAAGAGCGAAATCAACCATGCTTGATGCGATCAATGCGGATCTCACGGATGGTCAACCCAATGCCCCTGAACCATTGCGTGTCTCAAAGAAACTCTCCGCGTTTCTTAATGACAAGCAAATCCCGAAAAATCTTGCTAAGCCAAACGATCCACAAGATACAACCTTCGAAGAAGGTGACGCTTTATCAATCAACTCGACTATGAACATACTTGCGCATCTGGTCAACGACTTGGGTTCTGGAAATGGTTACCAGAATAGGCTTCCGTGGGCTGGACGGAAGGCAGTTAACTTTGGTAAGAGCGAAGATGACATTGCCCTGAATTGGCCGCTCCTCTTGGAACATGGAATTCCAAATACAGACCTTGATTCAGAAGATGTAAAAACATTGCTTATGGCAAATATTCGCATTGGAGAAGTAATCTCGGAAGTGCTTCAATCAGGTAATCCAGACAGCATCAGGAATTTTGCTGCTATTGCGGCAAGTAACCAAACACAAATTGCTCCCGCTGTTTGGTTGGGCCTTACTGGGAATATCGCAAATCAAAGCATGCGTGAAGCATACGTTCAATCCAGTATTCGAGGGGGAGTATCGCAACTTTGGGAAAGCGTTAAAGCAAGCGGCACGGACCGTGATCGAGGAAGAATCATTGACACCCTCGCCTTACTCTTGGGCGTATGGGACGACCTGACCCCACAGCAACGCGATCTTGCTAAGAACTATGCCGCAATGTCGGGTGGCGGTCTTTATGCTTCGTACGCTGGATATATCACTAACTTCACGCAGTTGGGTCGAGTTTTCGATGGACTCAACTATGAACTGCTCGCCGAACTTGGCCCCTTAGCCCTATTCGGCAATGTGGCAGAAATGGCGGATGAACAGGCTGGCGGGATTCGCGAACTTGACCCATCTGAACCAACATATGAAGCATTGCAGAAATTGATTTCGTGGCTGTGGCCCGAACTCCCCTTCGCGTTAAACGGTAAAGAGAAGGCAAAGTCATGAATCAGAAAGAATGGAACAAAAAACTCGAGAAAACTACCGGTTTTCCAATCAGTGAAATGTTCACTGCGCTATCCAGTGATCAACTGATTGGGAAGATTCGGGAGGCTGAAGATGGAAAGGATCCATTCGCTGACAAAAGAATGGAAAAATTTGAGCAATTTCTTGATGTCCATTCAAATAAGCGCGTAAACCCAAACAATCCTTTTAGGGACGATCGAGATCGTGAAATTTGGTCAACGATCGAGTTCCGGACAGTTCTCTTGCCTCCAAAAGAACGAAATAAGCGGATTCCAACCTATTTCGGACCGAATCGAGTACAACTAGAAGTTTCCTAGCATCATCATTATCTATTCTAAACTGGATACACCATGGATGAAATCGAAGTCAAAGGCCCACAAGATGTAATCCTCGACCTTCCACAGGAACGAGTCACGGCGATTACTGGCGGCAGGGGACCGCGTCGCGGCAACCTTGAGAGGTTGTTGCGCTATTGGCGTCCCATCATGAAAAAGCCGGGTGGATTCAGAAGGTGTCGTGTAATTCTTGCGGACCACCCAGAACTTTACCCACTCGAACGAATCTGTGCTTGGCTGCACCATGAGACAACCGGTCTTTGGCCCAATGAGGGATGTCACCATCCCGGAATGAAAAACTGTAGAGGAAAACTCAAGAAGCGGAACTGGTCTGATGCCGACTGGAGCAAGAGGATGGCTCGACGCTTCAAAAAGAACAAGAAATCTATCTTTGATCATCAAGTTGATGACATGTTCTACGGTGATTTTATTGAACGTAAAGAACTTGAAACAGATTTCGACTATAATCAAGTAGTTACCGAAACAGATTTCAAGCATGCGATGTCCGTTTTGTCAGACTTCATGGACATGGAACCTGATTTCGTCTCGTATATCAGAGATTACGAAAACTGGGAAATCGTCGGAGACGACGAAAACGGCGATGAAATTTCGGCAACATTCGTGAAAACCGAAGATTGCGGATGTGACTGATGGCCACTTCATACATTTACGAAAAAGAAGTTGATTGTGAAGCGTGTCCAAGTGTTCGCGTGAAAAGAACGATCATCGCCAAACTCGAACAGAAAGAAAACGTTCGTTACCTCCGGCAAACTCGCGCAAATCGTGAAGAACTCGTGCAATTTAAAGCACTTTCTAAACGAAACGGGAATATTCGCCAGTATGACGTCAAACGAGTTGGCGCAATCGGGTCAAGTAGCCGTCTGGGGCAAGCAGCCCAAGCAATCGGAACCATTGCCACCCCCGGAAATATTTCCCCTTACCGCAGCCCAATCAGGTCAGGAATTGCTCGTGCCCTGACTCCCGGCAAACCCGGTGGTATGCGTGGTGTACGTCGCCGGGGACGAACCTCTAGGTGTCCAGAAGGATTCCAGTACGGTGGTCGTTTTACTGACAATGAATTCTCGACATGTGGGCAACAGTTGTTCGATGTTCCATCTCCCCTTGGCGCAACAATTCGCGCAATTCGTGAGCAGCAAAGAGCCGCCGCTCGAGGACCAGCCCAACCGCGAACTGCCGCTACGCCAATTGCCTCACAAGGAACAGTGAATCGTGACCGTGCCGTTCGTGCGGCACAAATTCCGCGCGTGTCAGCCACCACGAAGAAAACCGATCGCGATAAGAGCACCGCTGAAGTAATCAAAACGATGGGCAAGCCAGACATCAACGCCACTCGCCTCGTCCGACGTGACGGATATGTTCTCGAGCCAGTCGTGACACCCCGAGTTCTTCGAACCATCCCAGACAACCGAGACATGGTTGATGCAACATTTATTCTGACTGCCAAGAATCGCGCAGACCTTGGCGACCAAGAACTTGGGCTTCTTTCAAATACAGGCGTAACCAACGTCACGTATGTTTTTCAAGACGGATCTTACGTTCAGATTCGAAAAGTTCGTTCATTGACCCGTGGTGAGCGACGCAAGTTGGGTCGCACCGTGAACGCGGCGATGAAAGTTGATAACGAAAGTGACCCTCTTGCACGCCTGAAATACGTTTCAGATGAGACCGGTGATGGCATCGATCTCGTTGAGAGCCTACGAGGCGGTCGCACGATTCAAAAAATCCTTTCCGGGAAAGGCAAAGTTTCGAGATCGAAAGATTCAGAAACTGTCGATCCGCTTGGAGACGCCGCAAAAACAGTTCGAGACGGAGGAGACATCTCCTCTATCCGCCCAACAATCCTGCAAGAAGCGATTGGTAAAACGAATCTCTTCAAAAAGACAGGTACTGACAAGTACAAGGCTGCCGATGGCAGGGTTTACACACTGCGCACTTCGGGCAAGTCAGGCGAACACATTACGCAAGCCATGTCATCCGCAGTCCAAGACCACCTCGGACTCAACGGTGTTGATATCGCATTTGTCGGTAAGGGATCATCGAAGCGCAAGTACTTGTCCATGACCCCGGAATCCGAGATCGTCGACGGTGCGCTTTCCAAAGAGAAGTCATTCAATGACCTCGATGTGGACGACGTGGCAAAACTTTTCGTATCTGACATGGTTATGGATATAGAAAGTCGCGCCAGCAACACGGTTGCGATCTTCGACAAGGGGGATGAGTCGTCGCTCATTGCGACATTTGCCCAAAGTGAACTCGTGGATCTTTCGGATGCCAAAATTCGTGAACGTACCCAGAAAAAGATTCGCGACATGAAAGCATTGCAACCCGACAGCATTTACAGTAAATACTATAAGAGTTTGAAGGCTGAACAGCGCCGACAAATGCAAGAAGAGATCGACAAACTCATTGCGAAAGCACGCGAATTTAACTTCACCAAATTCCGCGACAAACTCTACGCAGATGGAGAACTCTCCTCAGCGGAGAAGACACACTTGAACATTATTGCTAAAATTATTAAGACACGTATTGATGTACTTACCGACAGTAGGGAAGTTTTGATGCGTGTTCTCGGAGGTCAGAAGTGAAACAGTACGCTTTAGTAAAGGACATGGTTAACGGCTCGTCTTACTATGGCGTTGTCATCCGTGAAAATGGGCTTACCGAATGCAAAGGTGTTTCAGGTGTAGGCGAAAAGTGGGCGGAATCTTACAACAACGCCGAAACTAAGTCCCTTGACGATGGTCTTCCCTATGGTGTGAAAATCGGAGAATTCCATGCGTTGACTCAAAGCGAGGAAATCCTTGTCGAACACATGCTTGACGGCAACACTGTTCGTTTCCCAGACAGAACTCAACTGAAGCAACTGTCTTTCCACAAAACAGACGCTAATTCAAGCCTTCCTGCCGTTTCAAACACGCCGCTTTCAGCATTTTTGATGGATGACCTGCAAACCGCAGTTGACTACAAGATTCGCGCTTTCCTCTCCGACTCTGCGAGAGCGTCAGTGATGCTGAAGTCACGTCTTGAAAGATACGGCATCAGCGACACAACTGTCGGCTTCAAGTCTGCAAGCAATAACAGTTTCCTGAATGAAGACATGTCCAGTGTGGCTCGTGGACATGGCAATCTTCGACGTGCGCTGTTGGATATCAGAGACGCAAAATCAACCTTCCTAGAAAATCATCCGGGATATCAGGTTGGAATCGAGGAAAAAGCAATCGGGCGTAGCCTCGGTCGAGGTGCGCGCATTGGCAGACGTGCGGCTCGCGCCTTCAAGCCATACGACCCGAACGCAATCGATGGCGACATGGACGGAATTGTTCAAGAAGGAACACCTTGGGAACGTCCAGCAGTCAGAGTTGGTGGACGTGGCGTTCGCTTAACCCCAACGCAGCAGCGGGCAAGAAGCGAAATTGCTCCAGATGTCGGGATGCGTAGCCGGACGGGTGATGGAGAAAGCATTCAGGACAGGCTTACAGCGGCGCGTAACAGTCGACAGCAAAAACTTGCCGATCGCATGCGTGAAATGGGTTTCGACGATGACAATCAAAAAGAAATCAATGACTGGCTGAGAACCTTTAACCCGGAAGATTTCGAATATACCGACATTGATGATCTCGAGATTGAAGGTCTGACCTCGCGCCGTGGCTCATCCAGCCCTACCGGCAGCATTTTTGGTCAGCGCCGTTACTCAAGCGAGGATTGGATCGAAGGCCAACTCGATGAGGGGCCGCTTGCTGGTTCTTTCTTTGAACTTCGAACCACACGCGATTACACCGAAAGCAACTTTAATGATCCGGGTGAAACGCTCGGTGGTAATGATGAGTTGACTGTTTACACGCCTGATGGTGTCGTTCTCAGTTTCGAAAACGAAACATGGGAAGACTCTTTGGACCTTATCAATGTCCGCGCACCGGGCGGTGATGGCCTTCGGTCAAGAAGTCGACGCGGGGATGACGAGGACTACCCTCGTATCGACCCCGATCTCATCAACAGGTTGCGAAATGAACGATTTGTTCCCGAGACAAGTCGTTCTGGTCGTGCACGTCAAAACCGCATCATTAACACCCCGAACGCTGATGGTGGTCCACCACGTCGTGCAGTCCGGGAGCGCTCTGGCCGAGTTGTCCCAGAACCACCGGCACGTGATCGGAGCGGACTGCGCAGCAGGACCGGTGACACCGCCAACAGAAATGCCGAATTGACCGGTGTAGGAACAACCGTCCCCAAAGCCATGAAGGCAAACAGGAAGTTCTTCCAAACACTTGCTGCCAACGGATTCGTTTGGGACGACAAGCCTGACACCAGTGGCAGAGTTAGGATTTTCCTACCCGACCGCATGTCCGACTGGACACTTGACCAGCCCGACAGCGTCCGTAATCAGTGGGGCAAATTCAAACCAGCCCGCGAAAATCAGGCAGCCGGCTTCATTCACGTACACCCCGGCAAGGACACGCCACAACGTCCTGAAAACATGGCGAAACGTTTCCTGCGCACCATTTTTGGCGACACCGCATGGGACGACATGGAAGCAAACGCCAAGAAACCCGGCGATAAGCGCGGCACTGGTCGAATCGGAGTAATTCCTTCAACTAGCACCGGCGCGACTGGATTGCGTTCCGCAACGTCTCGTGCTCGCACTCGTACTGCCTCAACGGAAAGAGTAGCAACGCCCACCACAACCGGACGAAGCCTCCGCTCGGGCCAACTGCGCAAACTTGGAAAGCCCGGTGTCGCAAGAGGTGAAAGCGACGGAAAAATCTGGGAACAATTGGATGACAACCAACGCGATTTGTTCAAGCAATTTGCACAGGCGCGTGAAGTTCAGTTGATGCGGAATCTCACTCAGGATGCGAGAATGCGAAAGTTCCGCAACAAGATGATAGATGATGGCGATTTCGACGAAATCGACGAGGACGGCAACGTTGTGCGGAATTACAACAAACCGCTTGCTCGAAACATCATCCCATTGGCGCAACGAGAAATTGACGATCTGCTTCGCGATGAAAAAATCACGGAGGAAACCCACGTAAAGTGGCAGAAAACTTTGGACGACATCAAGACGTTGCGCAACATGAAGGAAAGCGACAACTACGAAGCGCTGGAGCACCTGCATCCGGCAAGTCGTGCCAAGATCATCAAGGACGCTCGGGGTGAAGATTCAAGCATTCCGGGTGTTCGTGCACTGAAGGCTGATGGTCCGTCAACGTTCTTCGGTGATCAAGCCCGTACAGCCAGTGGTCGTAGCGCCGGTAAGAATCGGAAACCGAAAAGGAAGCGGCCTTTCGCTGACCGCATTATCACACCGAATGTTGAACGACTACAGCGTCGGGCGGCTCGTCGTCAACGAGCACAAGCGATTCGTCGGGGAGGCCTTGTTCGCGGTCAAGAGGCTGACGTTTCTGCAACGCAAAATGCTCGACGCAAACTGGCTCGTCAACTTCGTCGAGCACGACGCAGATTTAAAGGAGAACGCGACGAAAGAGCGATCCGTAAAATCTTTGACGAAAAGAAGAAAAATCACCCATTGGCCCGTACAAAAGAAGGCGCTCCAGAAGTCAATGACAAGTACGTTGATTACCTTGCCTTCGTCGGATCAAATATTGATAAACGTCAAAAAGGTGAACTCTCATCAGACGTTCGCGACAGCGTCCTTCGAGACCTTTGGCAAAACGGAGGATTCAACCAACGCCCCGAACTCATTTCTGCGGACGAGATGCAGGCCCTCAGCGATGCGGGTTGGCAGGTTCTACACCGAGGAGTTGACAGACTGGGAACTCAAGCACAAGCAAACACAGATTCGTACAAGGAAGACTTGGACCGTTTCACGCCCGGCGAAACTAATCTACGAGCACATGGCGTTGGCGAATACTGGGCTGCTCCGGGGAGTGGGCACTGGGGAGGTTACGGTTCTGGCATGCTTGCCTTCATTGACCCAGAAGGCAAAAGGATCCAGAGGAATAAACTCAAGGGATTATCAGATGAATCTTGGCCAGCAATGAAGGAAATCCAAGATCTCATCGATGAACTAGGTGATGGAGTTGCACAAGGTGAAGACCCTGCAAACTTCGTTGATCAAGTAATGGAACGACTCCGCTCCAATGGTCTCGAAGGTCTCCTCGAAAAAGATAATGAAATCATCCAAGTGGCTCGCCAATTGCTCGACAGGTACAAGGGCATGACCCCGAATGACACAAAGCGTGAAAATACGTGGAATGCCATTCAATATATGCTCGGCCAATCGAGGCAGGCGCAATGGTCAGGCGGAGAGGGATATTGGGCTCCAATCCTCGGCTACGACTACGTCACCTCAAACGAGGGCGTGTTCCTTGTTCACAACCGAGGCAGTGTTGCTGTGCTTGACGTCGCCGAACCGCTCAGCGGCGGAGCAGCAAAGACAATTGTAGATGGCCTCAATGAAGGGTAAACTATTGACATGAGTGATACAACTAACGAATGGGGCGAAGATCTGCAAGAGGTAGAGCGTCGACAGCAATTCACCGACCGGTTTAACGAGTTGATGGACTTGACCGACTACCCGCCATTTTCAATCAATCTTGAAAAACACAACGAGTATCGCGAAGAAGTCATGGCCTACAGCGTGAAAATCTCTGAACAAATTCGTGAAAGCGACGCAATCGAAGATCGACCATTCTCAACACTTATGGCGAAATGGGAAGATGACCTTGACGAGGCCAAACTCTACAAACAGCGTTATGGTAGGGATTTTGTTGGCGCCCAGAAAGCGGCCGCAAAGAATGACGGCATCTCCATGCGTGACGTAAAGCCCATCGGACCACCATCAGCATATAAAGACTGATGAATAAAGGGGCCGCCGGGAAAGCGCGAGCACTCCGACGCGCTAAAGAATTGGGATGCACTGGTGCACACAAACATCCTGACGGCGGCTGGATGGCATGCTCCACCCATGAAGAGTACGAGCGTTTAGAAGCCGAAGAAGAGTCCGAGCAAGAAGAAAAATCCGTTCTTTCTCGTGTTCGTGAATTCCAAAGTGTTCGCGAACGAAAAGGCAAACGCCGCAAAAAGAAAAATAAAAAGAACTGGGAAAAACTCGGTGAACGTGGCGTTGTTTCAATCGACACAATCACTGGCGGCGGGCTCGTTTCGGGCGCTGTCGCTGGAAAAGTTGCATCAGCAATCCCCCGTGACGGAGAAGAAGATGTTTTTACCGACATCAACTCAGCACGTCGAAGGGCGCGACAACTGGGATGTATCGGAGTTGCACGACGTCGTTCCACTGGCGGTCAAGTCGTATGGACTCCGTGTTCAAACATCACCGACTATGCGCGACGCACAGGAAGCACCGCCCTTGGCCGTCGATACATAGAACGAATGCGACGGCAAGAAGCGCGTCGAATCGTTGAAGAAGAACGCAAGCGCGGTCGCTACAAGCGTAAAATTTCCCTATTTGAAGAACTTCACGGGAAAGCGCTCGGCAGGAAAATCCGTCAGGCTGCTGCTGTTTTCGATGCCAATGCCACGGATGGTGACAACGACGGGATGGTGCAAGATGGCACCGCTTTTGCTAGACCAGCAATCCCCAAGGGTGTCGGTAAGTCGAAAACATGGAAAGACCTCATTGAGATGGAGCCCGGTTGGATGTCCGAGGCACCAAAAAACATTCAAAGAGCAGCGTCGCAGGAAGCGAGAGAAAAACACCGGAAATTACGTGTTTCTGGGCTTCGTTCGCAGCAAACCGGGTCCGGTGGTCGTGCTCAAGTGAGTCGAATCATGCAACAAGTCATGCCAGAGCATCGTGGAAAAGAGGATAGAACCCTCTATTTCATTGGCGGAACAACTGGTGCGGGGAAGTCAACTCTCACCCGAAATGACAGATTTGGGATACCGGGGCCTGATGCTGCTGCACATATTGACCCTGATGAGATTAAGGCCGGTTTGGTTGGCTGGGATAATGGCCGTGGTGCTGGTGCCGTTCACGATTCTTCACGACGAGTTACCGATCACGCCATGAAAGCAGCGGCTGAGGAAAAAACCGATATGGTCGTTCAGGGTACTGGCAAGAGGACTGAGCACCTTCAAATGGCTCGTCAAAATGGATATGCAACTGTTGGGCACTTTGTTCATATTCCCGGTGACGAAGCAGATCGCCGGATTGTTCAGCGAAATGCTGACAATAGGCAGAATGGTGGAGCGATAATCCCGGAATGGTTTGGGAGCCAGATTGGTCGTGAACTACAGCCGATTGTTCCTCGTCAAATTACATCCGGATTATTTGATGAATTCTTCTTGTGGGATAACAGCGGAGACACACCCGTTCTGATTGCTAAGCGCACCAAAGACGGAAATTACAACATCAATGATATTGATGCTTTCAATGATTTCTTTAGTCCGACCGGAGCCGAGTACGTCAAGAACTACTGGGATAGTAAGTCAAGTAGTTAACTAGATAAGGGCCTTATGTAATGCCCTTAAAAAAATAGTGTTATTTGCCTTATTTGGGGCTAGTGATGTTGTACCTTATAGGTAAGGGCGCGTGCTTACGTAGGCCTTGTAAACCATCCATCACGTAATTCTTCCAAGGAGAAGACCCATCATGGCAGATTCAAGCCGCATTACGGAGTTGCAGACCGCGCTCCAGAGCAAGATGGACGAGAACAAGGCCATTGCCGACTCGTTCAAAATTGAGGACGGCGTCGTCGTCGTCGAAAATGACCAGAAGTCCGCGTTCGACGCGAACATGAAGGACATCAAGGAGATCAAGTCACTGATCGCCGGCCTTCAGGACTTCAGCGAAGTTCAGTCGTGGAGTGCAGAGTCGGTTGAGTCCGTCGCTGCTGCCGCTGCTGCTGGCGAGGGCCTCCGCGAGGCTCGCGCTCAGTTCAAGTCGATCGGTGAGGAATTCCTCGCTTCCGACGAGTTCAAGAGCCTTCAGGGTGGCCGTAACGGCGCGAACATGCCGTCGCCATTCCAGTACTCTGGCTCGCTGACCACCAGCGGTTACGGCGTTAAGGACATCTACTCGGCGATGCCTTCCGGCACCCCGGGTCAGTTTGGTTCGATCCAGCGCGATCCGATTGTGATCCCGCCGCAGCGCACCAAGCGCGTCCGCGACCTGTTCCCGACCCGCACCACTTCGGCTGCGATCATCGAGTACTTCCGCATGACCGGATTCACCAACAACGCGGCGACCGTCGCTGAGCGTGGTGGCACCCCCGAGACGTTCGCTGCGAAGCCGCAGTCGACGATGACCTTTGAGGGCGCTCAGGCTCCCGTTCGCACCATCGCTCACTGGGAGGCCGCTCACCGTAACGTCCTCGCCGACGAGCCGCAGTTGCGTTCGATCATCGACAACGAGTTGATGTACGGCCTCCGTCTTCAGGAAGACGCTCAGATCCTCTCTGGTGACGGAACTGGTGAGAACCTCACTGGTGTTCTCAACACCACTGGTATCCAGACCTACGACTGGTCCGACGGTGCGCTCAGCCCGGTTCCGGACACGAAGGCTGACGCGATTCGTCGCGCCGCCACGCTTTCGTTCCTCGCCTACTACGAGCCGACCGGCGTCGTTCTTCACCCGAACGACTGGGAGGACATCGAGTTGACGAAGGACAGCAACGGTCAGTACCTCGTCGCGGTTTCGGTCGCGATGGGTGGCGAGCCGCGCGTCTGGCGTCTCCCGGTCGTCGAGACCCCCGCTATCGCCGAGGGCACCGCTCTCGTCGGTGCGTTCGGTACCGGCGCCCAGTTGTACGACCGCGAGCAGGCGAACATCCGGATCTCCGAGCAGCACTCGGACTTCTTCGTTCGCAACGCGATCGTGGTGCTCGCCGAGCAGCGTCTGGCCCTCGCGGTCAAGCGTCCGGAGGCCTTCGTGAAGGTTTCCTTCGACGGCGCTCCCGAGGCTCCCTGATCCTCGGATCAACAACTAACGGCCTAGAGCCGTAGGAACGTCCCCCGGGTTAGTCCCCGGGGGATTTTCCTTTATATGTACAATGTTTAATATGGCAAAGAACAGCAACGCCGACAACGATTATTGGGATGAATACAAACGGATTGGTCGAGACTTCAGGGGTGGACCAGAAGACCTCGAGGAACTTGTTGTTGATGAACATCGGCACGTGCGTATCCATCGCCGTAGAAAAGAAAAGATGACCGACGAATGATGACTCTGTACACCTATCGGGCACGGCTTGACCGTGTTGTTGACGGAGACACCGTCGACCTAACCATTGACCTTGGATTTGATATCCACCACAAAGTCCGTTGTCGTCTTTATGGAATCAACACTCCCGAGAGCCGAACAAAAGACCTTGCTGAAAAAGAAAAAGGTCTTGCCGCTAAAGCCTACGTGGAAGACTGGTTTAATTGGAATAAAGAGTGTTTTGTTCAAACCATGAAGGATGGCAAAGGCAAGTATGGTCGCCTTCTCGCCAATATCTACCCAGACGAAAAGTGTGAGTTCTCTCTTAACGAACAGTTAGTTGACTCCGGTCACGCTGTCGAATACTTTGGTGGAGCACGATAATCATGTCGGATTCGCCCGGATGGTGGGTGAATTCTAACGACCATTACTGGAACCTAGATGGGACCCCAGCAAAGGCAATGCTCATCAAACGGCTACGAGAAAACGTAAAAATCGTCTCACTTATGCCATGGACATCCGATGTTTACGGATGTTACCCATGTGATGTTTACTGGGTGGACAGAGAAACATGTTGGGTCTGTGGTGACGAGGGTTTGCTCCTCGCCAACGCACAGACCAAAATCAACATGGTGAAGGACGCCCACAGGGGCAACACCATCACTTGATTGGACATGCGCCCGTAGCGCAGTCATCCATAACGACGTCCTCCGAGAAGATTGACTGCACCAAGGGAACCGAGAAGTCAATCTTTTCCAACATCTTCTTGTACTCATCTTCAGTACATTCCTCGTAAGGCGGAAGCGGGAAGTTGTGATCCGAGTGCAGAAGGAACGAGACAGACTTGACACCGTCGGTGTAATTCTTCGACAGCCACTCACGGATGTCGTCAAGTTCTTCAATTCGATAGTAGACGGTTACGGACACAGCGTTGTCTGCCCAGACGGTCTGCATCTTCTTAACCCATTCCAACTGGTCAATAGCAGTCATGTCAGCAGCAAGTACTGAACCCTCTGGCGATTCACATGGGAACTCAACAACATAGCGAGTGCGATCTTCGCGTCCATCGATGCCCACGTCCCACTTGACTGGGTAGCCGCGCCGACGGCAAGCATCAACCAACGGATCTGAAGAGCCAAATCGAACACGACGAATGTAATGACGAGCATACGCAGGATGAACACCCGGAGTCACACCCGGTAGCAGAGCCAACGTTCCAGAAGGCTGAACAGTAGTCAGACGAATCGACTTCGGGAAACCATGCTCCGCCGAATACTTCTCATCGAGACCTTCCAGATACTCGTACACCGGATCGAGCCACGAAATCTGCTTTTCCGATGCCTGAAGAATGCCCGTCACCGACTGACCAAGACGAGCGTTCTTCGAAACGATCTTCGTAGTCTTCTCGTAAGGATATGACAGACGCGTGATCTGCTTCTGAGTCATGTAGAGCAGTTCTGAAATTTCCCGGAACTGAGCAAGCGACTCGATATTTGGAAGGAAGATCGTCGAAAGGTTGCACGACTCCCCGTCGCCAAGAGCAATTTCAGCACACGGGTTATAACCCTCAATGCTCGGGTCTGCCTTCTTGTGTCCCAGACGACCAAACTTGCGTGCCAACTTTCGGTTGACAAGACCGTATGGTTCCCCTGAGCCGTCGTAACCCTTCCACACCTCGGGCACAATTTCTTCCCACGCGTCAGCGTAAATCGAGTTGTTGGAGTTTGCGCGCCATGCGGGCACGTTGCCGGCAGACCAGTTCTTTGCCCGAAGGAAGAGAACATCATCCGGGTCTCCGATCGCGATTTGAGCGGAACGTCGCGATGAACCAGAAACCACAATACGCCCAATGATGTTGCAAATGTCGAGGACATCAACGGAACGCAACTTCTTGCCAACGCGAGCATCCATGACCTTGCAGATATCCTCGATGCCGTCGATCAACGCACCCGGACCTGATGCCGTGCCACCAAACGTCTTGAGTGGTGCACCGTACTCGCGGATGAGAATCGTTGAATACGAGAACGACTTGCCCGTGTAGAAGTACGACTTCAAAACGGAATGAACCAGACGCGACCACCCCTGACGCGAGTCGGGGACAATGATGTCGGCGTCATTCGTCTTCTCATGAGAGATAGCAACACCCGACTTGACCTTTGGCAACTCGTGAATTTTTGCGCGTTCCACCGAGAACCCGACGCCACCACCGAGCATGAGGTGATCGAACAGGAATTCGAAGTCCTCAACCTTTTCAATGTTGACGAAGTAACAGTTATTCAGGGAAGCAGCGTTGAACTGCTGAACCAACGGGGTACCCAACTGCCACAACGCACGACCCGAAAATGAACACCGCAAATTGAACATGTGATCGAACAATGTCTCGGCCTGCTTCTTGGTGTAAGGAACACCGATCTCTCCAGCGCCCTCAATGACTCGAGCGATTGTTTCTGGCCAAGTTTCAATCGTTCCGTCATCTTTCGGACGGCTGTAGGTACGCAGATAGACAATCTCGCCCATTCCATTAAAGCCCCACGGAGGTGTTTTTTGGGCGTACGAATCTAGGAACGACTGTTCAAGCAGGGTCATTTGGGGCCTCTTTCGAAGTATTTTGTGCGGTTATGACGGGTAGTAAATCCCCGTTTGTCGATTGTATCTGACCGACAAATACTGAAAGCGTTAAGCCAATCCGAGATTTCTTGCTTCTTCGAGAGGAATGTGTTTTCCTGCCGGATATTTAAGGACTTTAGCGACGGTGAACGGAGTAATTTTTTTCTCCTCCCACACATCTTCCTCGAGCAGAAAGGTTTGAGACTCAACCAAGGATTCGATCTGGTTGTATCCGGCCACATGTTCTGGTGGCTGAAGATCTCCTTTGCAGTCACCAGTAGGGTGGCCACATACCGGACATGGCTCCCTGCTTGCAGCAGAAAAGCCAACTTCCAGACCATCAATGCGGATCACTCCGTCATTTCGTCCGAAAGAGTTGTATCCGATCATCCCTTAATTGTACCCCTCATAGCGTTAGAACTCTTGGACATTGAAGCCAGCGGCATTCAGCATCGTGATTGGATCCTCACCGAGGGTTTCGTCTTCATCCGAACACGGCCCCCTGAGAGTTGCTGCGATCATAGCGGGGATGATTGCCTCGCGCAACACCGAAGCGGCACCTTGCGTGTATGCGACATTATCTTCCCACCAGATGTGTTCTTTATTAATATAACTATATGGCGCACTTATTAACATTACATTAGGAGAATCATCTACGCCGAGTGAAACGTGAGTCACAGTCACGCATTCCCTTACGTTTTTATTGCCATCGGCAAATAATGCGGCAAGATTCTTCCCCGCCGTCATCTCCGGAGTTTGAGAATGAAATCCTTCGGCTACAAACGTAACCTCGTCACAACCCCAAAAATACCTCATTGCGTGTAAAGCGCCAAGACACATCTCGAATCGTTCTTGCAAATCCTTCTTCATGAATTCACGAGTTAATTGGACAACAAGAGCAAGTTCGTCTCCTACCCACCCAAAGAAATTGAATGGGATATCCTTACCAACACCCTCATCAGCAATGAGAACTTCTTTCGCGATCTGGGCAGAAGTCAGCGAAAGCGCAACCTTGGAATATATGTCTGGATATTGGTCCACGACTGGCTACAATAGTCCACGCACGCCAAAATCAAGGGAGAAATCAATGGCAAGCAAGAAACCGGCAAAGAAAACCCCAGCGAAAAAGGCACCCGCCAAGAAAACGGCGCCAGCCTCAGGAAAGAAGACCGCTGCTGCTAAGAAATCCGCAGCAAAGAAGGCACCTGCAAAGAAGGCGCCTGCAAAGAAGGCACCTGCCAATGCAGCACCGAGGAAGCGCGCTCAGGCAACTGGCCCATACGCTGGGAACAACACTGAAGCAAAACAGTTCACGGAAGCACCAGCACCTGCTCCTGCTCCGGTTGAGACCACAGCCGAAAAGATTGATATTGTCGTCGAGAAGCCATCTTGGCGCTCGCGTCTCGTGGCGGTCTTCAAAAAATAACCGCGTAGGGCAGGCCTGATGGCACTCGAAGTTCGAGACAATTTCATCAATCCAGAGTTATTCGAAGCAGTTCGCCTCGATGAAGGTTTCTTTCCGCCAGAAATGGAAGGAATCAACATTGGCGAATACCTGAACGAATTTCATGACGAAGAATGTGACTGCTACGCCCCATACATGTTTTGGGATGGATGGCATAATTCGCCCGCAGACACAACTCGCAAAAAAGTAATTCAAGAAATTTGGTCGACCCCGGGCTTGCTCCCATGCGACATTGATGACGTCGTCGGCTTCGAATACTGGACACGAACGTTTCTACCCGGACAATTTTTGGCTGTGCACTGCGATGAAGACACGTTCTTGTACCAGAAATCGCAAATATTTCGTGGCCCCATCATCGGATGTGTTTGGTATGGGCCATCCGAAGCAACAGGCGGATTTCTTGAACTTCACGACAATATCCTCAAAGAAGGAAGAGGCGTTTTAGAACGCAATTTACTTGACCCGATGATGTCACCCATTGAAGAACGTGAGCGAATTAAGTACCAGCCGAATCGCCTAGTCGTATTCGACGCCGGTCACCGCCTACATGAAACAACGAAGACACTTTCAGGAAAACGTCAGGTCATGGTAATCAATGTTTGGCTCAAAGATAAACCTCCGACTGCTCTAGAGACTGGTGAGTTCTTTTACGAATAAAACAATTATGCAACTCGAACGAATATCGCTTATTGAACTTGGTGTTTGGGTAGGAAAAATTGATGAGGTCAACCCAAAACAAATCTCGTCGGATATCCATAATTACGCTCAAACCATCGATCAGGAATGCCCTGATTACGGCGTAATTTCGCGTGGGTTCGTTCAATTTGAAGATTTGGTAATGCCGATCACACCGGAAGTTACAAAACTGGAAACAGCCGTAAAAGCGCGCCTCCATCATCTAACAGGCAGAGACTACGAGATCCACGATATGTGGGCTGTTGACCTCGAATACAATCAGAGTGTCATCGCCCACTCACACCACTCCAATCTGCACGTACATCCCCACGAGTACTACAGCGTCACTTATTATCCGCAAGTGCCCGAGGGCTCCGCAGAACTCGTTTTCAACTACGACTACTGCAACATGATGAGCGGCACCGCAAGTGTGAAACCGGAAGTCGGAACGTGTGTCATTTTCAACTCATACATCCAACACATGACGTCTCGCAACAAATCCGATACGTCTCGTCTCGTTGTAAGCATGAACCTCGGGCCCGTTGACCCAACGGTTGACCCAAATGCTGATTGGTCCGTGTACTGGAACAGGCCTGTAATAGAAAATCCCGAGCCGCATAAATGACAACAGAACATCGCCGCTCACCTCGCAAAAAAGTTACAAACATCGAACGGGTTGGCGCATGGGGAAAAGTGCGGTACCTGCATCATCTCGAGTGCGGCCATGTCGAGTCGCGCCCAAGAGCGTCGTCGGCCCCACGCCTCGGCTGTGTGATGTGCTTGCGCATCTCCGAAAAAGAAGCGGAACTCGAAGATTTACTAATAGTTAACGAGAATCCTGTTGACATTGGACACGATGCAGGCCAAGATGAAATACGACTCGCAAAGACAGCCAGCATCATCGCCAAAAGATTCGGTGTGCCAGTCGAAGCAGTCGACATACACGTTGCAATTGGGCCAGAAGGCACACTCGTCTACAACGGTGGACTGGTGTTCCTCTCTGGGGAAGACATATTCCGGTTAGTGGGAGAACGATGAACAGTAAGGTTGAGCCGGTACCAGCCGGCGCCGGTGCATGCTACGAAATGCCAGTGTCTTGGTGGTTTCCGCATTTTGATCCAAGACGAAATGGTTCAATCGCAGCGATGCGACAGAACCGTGAAAAAGCGATCGAAATCTGCAATTCATGCGAATACAAAGAACAGTGTCTTGAGTGGAGCCTGCATCACGAACCTCTAGGCGTGTGGGGAGGTATGCCAGAATACCCACGAGCGGTTCTTCGAGCGAAGCGTGGTATCGAATGCTCGAACAATGCGTTTATCTCTGTTCCCGGAAAAGGGGTACGTAACGTATCTGCGGTGAAAGGCTGATGTATGGCCACACCGAAACTCTCCTGTCGAAACTAGACGGCGTCGTAAAATCTGCGAACGGATGGGAAGCACGATGCCCATGCCGTCAAGATGACCGCAACCCATCACTTTCCGTTAAAGAAAATTCCGATGGAAAAATCGTCATGTTCTGTCACAGGAACAACGGATGTGGTGCCGCTGAAATCTGCTCGGCTATCGGTTTGCAACTTTCAGATTTAATGCCACCATCTGACAAGACGCAAACTGCATCAATCGATTATCCAAAACAGGAACGTCCAAAACTAAAGTTCGTCGCAAAATACGAATACCGCGACGCCGACGGAACCCTGCTTTTTGAGAAAGTTCGATACACCGAACCCGATGGCAAAAAGACTTTCCGCCAACGCAAGCCCGACGGATCTGGGGGCTGGACATACAGCCTTGGAGACACCCCAAAGGTGTTATATAACCTGCCCGCCGTCTTAGAGGCAAAAGCAAACGGAGAACCAATCTTTCTCGTTGAAGGAGAAAAAGATGCAGACGCTCTCATCTCAATGGGTGCTTGTGCCACAACTATGCCCGGAGGGGCAGGTAAATGGCTCGACATACACACTGAGGCTCTCGCTGGAGCAATCGTGGACGTTATCGTCGACAACGACGAGCCCGGACGCCGACATGCACACCTTGTCGCAGGCATCCTCACTCAAGCCGGTTCGGACGTAGCGATTTGGCGAAGCCAAACTCAAAAAGACATTTACGACCACCTGCAAGCGGGTGGGTCAACCACCGACCTCGAACAGATCCCATACGAAACCCTGATCTCTGAGTTTGCTGGCCAAACAATCGAGCCAGAAGAACAGGAAGAAGACGGTGACGAGCCAGAACTTGTCGAGCACACTCCGCAAGAAAAAGCAATCCTCGACATCGCCCATCTGCTCACGTCAGATAAAAACCCAAAACACATTCTTCTAAAAATCGCTGACATCGCCTTATCACAAGGCCAAGAGTTCTCGCAGCCAGATCCGGGCCGACTGGTGAACTGGGATGACTTCGTCATGGAGGAAACTGACGATTCGTATGAATGGCTCCTACCCGGACTATTGGAAAAACAAGAACGAGTAATGGTCGTAGCCGCTGAAGGTGTTGGCAAAACCATGCTTGCCCGTCAAGTGGCGATCTGCTCAGGATACGGAGTTCACCCATTCACTTTTCAACGCATGCCACGTGTACGCACGCTCACCGTTGACCTAGAGAACCCTGAGCGAATCATCAAACGAACGTCCGACAAAATCGTCGGAGCAGCAAAGTCAATGGGTTACGAACGCAAAGGTGACAACCATCTTGTTATCAAGCCGGACGGCCTGAACCTGCTATCGGTGCAAGACCGAATGATCTTGGAACAACACATCGAGGCAGTCGAGCCAGAAATCCTAGTAATGGGACCCCTCTACAAAGCATTTCTCGACCCCGGTACTAAAACTTCTGAAGCGGTTGCAATCGAAGTCGCAAAATATCTCGACCGCATACGGTCAACCTACAACTGTGCGCTCTGGTTGGAACACCACGCTCCACTTGGAGCATCACAAACCTCTCGCGAGTTACGTCCGTTTGGATCCGCTGTCTGGTCACGTTGGCCAGAGTTTGGACTCGCGTTACAGCCAGACCCCGTTCGCCCTCACGATTTTGTTTACGACGTAAATCATTTCCGTGGTGCTCGAGACCTTCGCGCATGGCCCACGCAAATGACACGCGGCAAGAAGTTTCCGTTCGAAGTATTGGAGTTTATGAAAGTATGAAACTGGTTGATCTACACCCGTGGGAGTATGACCATGCGCTGAGTGTTGCTGCTCGCCGGTGTGCTGCCAACTGGGGTAAACAAGATGCTCCGCATTACCACCGCAAGAACATGGAGGACGACCGGACTGCTCAAGCAGCGGCTTGCGTCTGCGAGTTGGCTGTCGCAAAAGCAACGAACCGCTATTGGTCTGGACATGTTTGGCACAAGAGCGAACATCACTTGTATCGGGATCTCGCCGATGTAGGTGAAAACATTGAAGTCCGACGTATCCGCACCCGCATGTCTGCCGCTGTAAGGCGACACCAGTTGGGAAAAGGTTTAGTATTATTTGTAGCAAGGCCTGTATTGCCAGAAATGACACAAGTCGAAATATTTGGCTGGAAAAAATATGACGAGGCATGGGAAATCGGCGAACCGGCCTCATATGACCCCGACAACACCCGCGTAATCGGAGTTGAACATTTGGAACAATTATGAGCGACGACAGTGGAAAAGCCCTATCACGAGAATTCTTAGCCGAACGTGACCTGCGCATCTTCAAAATGAGGCAGGCCGGCGTGACGACAACTGAAATTGCGCGACGCTTCAATGTCAGCACATCAGTTGTGTCGAAAGCGGTCGGTCGTCAACTCGAAAAAATGAACCGGGAAGCCATGATGGCTTACCCTGAAGTTTTGCGAATGGAACTGGAACGCTTAGATGCGCTACAAGCCGCAATATGGCCGATGACACAACATCGACGAGTGACCCTTGACGATGGGCAAGAAGTTTCAGTTGAACCTGACATGAAAGCAATTCAGCAGGTGCTGAGCATCATGGATCGTCGCTCAAAACTTCTTGGAATGGACCAGAACAACCTCACCGTTCAAATGGACATTTCCACAGACACCGCGACCCCGATCCGAGTTTCCATGGCAAGCGAAACCGACACGGGTGCCGCACCAGTCGACGCATTTGACCCTAAAGAAGAAGCCCGCCAACTACTAGAACTCATGGGCAGATCCGGCGTCCTCCCAGACGCAGAAGTGCAGCAAATGTTAGGAACAGGGACAGAAGAGGAACAAGACATCGAGGAAGCCGAGATCGTCGAAGTTATCCGAGATGTTGAAGTGCTAGAAAATTACAGAGGCAACGATGAGTCAGATTGACGGACTAGAACAACTTTACATTTTCCCGAACTTCCTAGACGAGGACGAAATCAACCTCTGGAACAATCGGCTCCGCGCAGAAACATTCTGGAAAGAAATTCCAGCGAGTGACCACGAACACTCAACTCAAAGAAACCACATTTCCATCGACGGCGACAATATGCGCAACGACCTTTCATTGCTTCAAGACAATGAGGTCCTAGTATCAAAAATCAACGCCAAGGTCGAACAAATTTTTGGGGAACATTTTCTCACGCCCACAACCCTTTACTATCGGAAGTGGGTTGCCGGAATGACACAAGGGCTGCACCATGACGCATGCTACGAGTATGGGGCAGGTCTAGATTGGCGCACAAGCAGCGAAGCAAAAGAATCGGCTTTCCCTATTGCTTTTCACGACGTAGCAACCGTCCTCTACTACAACGACGATTTTGAAGGCGGAGAAATCTTTTTCCACCGGCCAAATATCTCATTGAAGCCGGAACGCGGAATGCTCATCATGATGCCATGCACCGACAGATACATTCATGGAGTAAATGAGATCACCTCTGGCGAACGATACATTTCCGCCCACTTCTGGACACGTGCAAAAACGATCGCAATGTGTCTGGGTCACGATAAAACCCGCATAAATGAATGGATATACAAGTACTCCGACTGTGATAAGGTTGACCGCCTACTCAGTGACATGCGGCGACACTAGAAAGATGTAGTATCTAGACATGAGCGAAGAATCAACAGAAATTGAAATCACCTCCATCGAGGATCTGCCCTCAGTCGACTCCGAACAGTTGGCCGAAGTCACCTCATCTCCATCGCATTTCCAATCCGTCCTACTAACCACGAACGAGTGGGGAACATTTGAAGTTCGATGGAACGGCACCACTTTCATCCTCCTTAAGGGCATTGCAACACACACCTCTGAAGGAAAACCTCCAATTGTTTCGTACGAGGTTCTCGGACATCAAAACCCCGAGGAGGAAGTGGACTATCCGTTCCCGCTTGACCTTTCAGTTCTCGAGCGAATCGGTCGCGTCCTCATCCACACCGTCAATACCGCTGCAAGCGAGGACGACGAGTAAACTGCCAGTGTGCGCATCCTAGGGATTAACGACTCAAGCCACGACGCAGCAGTAAGTGTAATTGACAACGGAGAAATCGTTTTTGCGGCGCACAGCGAACGCTACAACAAACAAAAAAACACTTACGCAATTTCTGACGACCTGATTGAAGAGGTCATGTCGGATCCGCCCGACTTGATTGCTTACTTTGAGAAACGTCCATTTAAGCGGGCTCGCAGATTTAGACACGGAGGCATCAACGGTGCCTACCAAAACCTATACAAAAAACTGCATAAATATCAATGGCCAAAAGAGGTGCAGGTCTCACACCACTACAGTCATGCAGCCGCCGGATATTTCACGTCGACATTTGCGGAAGCAACAGTAGTTGTACTAGATGCCATCGGCGAATTTGAAACCGCAACGATTTGGGACGCCAGCGGAAACAATATCCGCAAACGAGAATCGCTACGGTACCCGATTTCATTCGGATTGTTCTACAGCGCATTCACCGATCTAGTCGGGCTAAAACCCGGCTTTGACGAATACGTACTTATGGGAATGGCCGCCTACGGAGACCCATCCCGATACGCGGCCGAGATCAACAAAATGTTCCCAAAGTGGAACAGCCAGACACAGAACTTCCACCACGGAGTCAACTGGCCGCACCCAATCATCTGCGAACAAGACAAATACGATATAGCAGCAGCAGTTCAACTCATATATCAAAATCGTTTAATTGACCTGATGCGCTATGTGCGGCGCGACTCACCCACACAAAACCTTGTTTTCATGGGCGGCTGCGCACTCAACTGTTCAGCCAACACGAAACTTCTTGACATCTGGGACGAAGTTTGGATAATGCCGAATCCCGGCGACGCCGGCTCAAGCCTCGGTGCCGCACTAGCAATCTACGGATCACACATCGAATGGCGCGGCCCATACCTCGGTCACGACATCGGCGGCGACTTTTACCCATCCGAAGACATCATTGACGTACTGCTACGAGACAAAATTGTTGCAGTCGCAAACGGAAGAGCCGAATTCGGTCCGCGAGCATTGGGGAACCGTAGCCTTTTGGCTGATCCCCGACCAGCCGACATGAAAGATCGCGTGAACCAAGTTAAAAAACGGGAACCTTTCCGTCCATTCGCACCAATCATTATGGAAGATCACGTGTCCGAATGGTTCGAAATTGACCGCCCCGTCCCATACATGCAATTTGCCGTAAAAGCGCGCTTTCCAGAACTCATGCCGGCCGTAGTGCACCACGACGGAACATCACGAATCCAAACCGTGAACGAATATCAACACCCCGGCCTCTACGACGTTTTATCAATGTGGTATCACCAAACCGGGATGCCAGTTCTATTAAATACCAGTCTCAATGTTCGTGACCAGCCTATGCTCAACGACGAACTCGATGCCCTAGTATGGCAAGAAATGAACCCACAAGTAAAACTTGTAACGTGAGGAAATACGATGGCACCAAAACACTTTGCCGACAACTGGATCGCTGACTGGTCGCAAAATGACGCAGATCGAATCAAACGAGAGCAACGTTTTGCTCACTTCCGCGCACACACCCACATCCACGGTCTTCCAAAATTTTCGAAGTTGACCAAACCTGACAAACAGTATTGGGCGGCCCTCACATACAAAGACGTAGCAGAAATTTCTCGAAATCAAGAGATTTTCTGTGCAAGCGAAGGGTATCTGATTACAGATTTGCCGCGTGACATTTTCGAATATTTCGGTTCCCTACTGGCGCTCGACAATCCTCGACATAACGAAGTTCGGTCAATCGTTCAGCGAGCATTTGGGGCATCAAACGTAGCCAAACTAACCACGATGATCGAACAAGTCACAGCGGATATTGTCGACGATGTAATCGAGAAACACCCTGAGCGAAAGTGCGACATTCACACTGAACTCTCAGCGCGACTACCAACTGAAATCACCGCAATCATGATGGGTGTGGCTGACGACGACAAAAAATGGATGTACGACCGCGTTCGTGAAATCACTGGCAACAGTGATCCCGAATATCACGGTGGAGAGCGCTCAGACACATTTCTTAATGCTTGCATCGCAATTACCGAATACGCACACAAACTGGCCGCAGAACGCCGTGTGGAACCCAAAGACGACGTCACAAGCCTTCTTTGCAACGCAAAAAATGGTGGTGTTCTCGAAGATAAAGACTTCGGCTCACTATTCCTACTCCTCATCATGGGAGG
>Ga0181580_10000009_pt1 | contig 105079 bp, 99 predicted proteins | sample 071ome_23_FD_132413 | JGI IMG/M metagenome (GOLD analysis project Ga0181580, IMG submission 132413) | Coastal salt marsh microbial communities from the Groves Creek Marsh, Skidaway Island, Georgia - 071403BT metaG (megahit assembly) | ecosystem: Environmental > Aquatic > Marine > Intertidal... | reverse complement strand
TTCTGGTCTTGTTTAGTCCGATGTTCTGGAAGCGTTAAAGAGAACTGGCAACTCATGCGGTTCTTGAAGCCGGTACTCCAATCTCAGAAACCCGCTTAAGAATAGAACTCGCTATTATCTGGCCTACGTCGAAAGCGCTTGTACTCCCACTGATATTGAGCAACGGCCTCGCGCACCACTTTCTCGACTGAATTATTTAGCCCTTGCACGGATTCGTCCAGATTGCTGCTGTAGATCGCTGGATCCGCCTCCCTGAAGACAGCGCAAAAACCCTCGCCGCTCTTTAGCCTCTTTGCATAGCCACAATAAACCCTGGCATCGGTGCGCTGTATTAGTTTGCTCACCAGGGTCATGGTCAATGCGGGCTCGTCAAAAAAATTGGCAAATATCCCACTCTCGTTTGCCGGTACCTGATCTGGAAGAATTCCGACCATTTCGCCCTTTTTCAGCGCGGCCAATAATTGGGCGACACCTCGCTTGTTGGTAGGCGCCATTTTCACGCCATTGCGACTTCTCGCCTGTCGCAACAAGCGGTCCAGTCCGGCAGACCTTGGCGGCTGGTACATGAAATTGGCGGCCACTCCTTCACTGGCAAAAAACCCAAATATTTCCCAGTTACTGAGATGAGGAGCCAACAGAATCACACCTCGGTCGCCATCCACATCTGCCCGATATTGCGCGTAGCCTTCGTTGGACTTAACCATTCCCAGGGTTTTTTCTATGGGGGCAAGCCAGGCCGACCCCATTTCCAGTGCCGTACAGGCCGTGTGAATGAGTGATTCCTTCGTTAGCGAAAGGATTTCAGCCTTGTCCAGTTCGGGGAAGCAGGTTTCCAGGTTTTTTCGTGTGGTGTCTCTTGCGCGGTTGGGGGTGCTAGCCAGCACCATACCCCAAAACCAGCCAATTCCATGCAGCACCCTGAGAGGTAACCAGGAGCAGACTGTAAGTGTGCCCCTAATGAGATAGTAACTGGGAGGTGAGATAGTAGAGCCCTGCTAGATCCAAGTTTGAGTCGATATCGGCGCGGTTTGATTGCCTCTCCGGTGGTTTTCCTGGATGGGGCGCCGAGAGGTCTAGTTTACACAAATGCGGCCCCTGGGGCTGCGCCATGAATGTGTCCTGGTCTAGCCTGCTTGCTAGATTACTCTCCGAGAATCTAGGATAATTGCAGCCCCGCAAAACAGGCAACCCTCAGTAATTGTGACTCCTGGCAACGACGTTTCAACATTTCAAGGTCTAATCCTTGCACTACAACACTTCTGGGCAGAAAAAGGCTGCGTTGTCATGCAGCCGCTGGATCTGGAAGTGGGTGCAGGCACTTTCCATCCGGCGACTTTCCTGCGGGCCATTGGTCCGGAGAGTTGGAATACAGCCTATGTTCAGCCCTGCCGCCGCCCAACCGATGGGCGCTACGGGGAAAACCCGAACCGCCTACAGCATTATTACCAATTTCAGGTGATATTGAAGCCATCGCCAAAGGAAATCCAGGCACTCTATCTGGAATCTCTGGAGAGTCTCGGTATCGATATGTCTGTTCATGATATCCGGTTCGTGGAAGACAACTGGGAGTCACCGACTCTTGGGGCCTGGGGCTTGGGCTGGGAAGTGTGGCTCAATGGTATGGAAGTTACCCAATTTACCTACTTCCAGCAGGTTGGTGGGCTGGAATGCCATCCCGTGAGCGGGGAGATCACCTACGGCATCGAGCGCATCGCCATGTATCTGCAGGGGGTCGACAGTATCTACGATATCGTGTGGACCGATGGGCCCAATGGCAAGGTAAGCTATGGCGATGTGTTCAAACAAAATGAAGTTGAGATGTCGGCATTCAACTTCGAGCACGCCGATACAGACCTGCTCTTTCGCTATTTCGACGAATGCGAAACCTTGTGTAATACACTTTTGGCCAAGCAGCTGGCTCTGCCTGCCTATGAACAGGTCCTCAAAGCCTCACATTATTTCAATTTGCTGGATGCTCGCAACGCAATTTCGGTTACCGAAAGACAGCGCTTTATCCTGCGAGTAAGAAGTCTGGCCAGGGTGGTTGCCGAGGGATACTTTGCCAGCCGCAAGGCTTTAGGTTTTCCCCTCGCACCCGCAGAGCTTCGTGATCAATACCTTAAAGAGAAAGAATAATGGCCAGCCGTGATTTACTCATTGAGATTGGCACCGAGGAATTGCCACCGAAAGCGTTGCCAGTACTGTCTGCGGCGCTATCGGATGCCATGTCCGATCTATTGACGAAGGCTGCGCTGGAGTTTAAATCCGTCAAGCGGTTTGCTTCTCCGAGACGACTTGCGCTGCTGATCACCGGCTTGCAAGAGACGCAACAGGATATCGAGCAGACTCGATACGGGCCTGCTGTCAATGTTGCCTTTAAAGAGGATGGTGAGCCCACTCCAGCAGCCCTTGGCTTTGCGCACTCCTGCAATGTTGATGTAAGCGAACTGCAGCGAAGCGACAAGGATGGTGTTGAAAAGCTAAGTTTCGTGGTAAAGGAAAAAGGCAAGGCAGCCAGCGAACTCATTCCAGAGATGCTGCAGCAAAGCCTGTCTCAGCTTCCAATCCCCAAGCGCATGCGTTGGGGTAGTTCTCGTTCTGAGTTCGTAAGACCGGTTCACTGGTTAGTGATGCTATTTGGTGATGAAGTCATCGATTGTGAAATATTGGACGTTAAATCCGGCCGTGAAACGCGGGGGCATCGATTCCATTACAACAAGCCAATAGTGCTCACTTCACCTTCTGACTATCAGTCCCAACTAGAAAATCCGGGCTATGTAATCGCGGATTTTGAACAGCGTATGGCCATGATCAAGCAACAGGTCGAATCGGAAAGCCAGAAGCTCGGAGCATCTCCCATCTATGATGATACACTGCTTGAGGAAGTGACAAGCCTGGTGGAGTATCCGGTTGCGTTGACCGGTAATTTTGAGCCGGAGTACCTGGAGGTTCCCCAGGAGGCACTGATACTCACCATGCAGAAAAACCAGAAGTGTTTCTGCCTGGTTGCTGACGATGGCACCTTACTGCCAAAATTTATCACTGTTTCAAACCTGATAAGCAAGGATCCCGATCAAGTCGTAGAGGGCAATGAGCGAGTCATTCGCCCGCGCCTTGCCGATGCCAGGTTCTTTTTTGAAACAGACAAACAGGCAAGCCTGGCAACGCGGTGTGACGGCCTGGGCAAACTCATTTTTCAGGAAAAGCTGGGCACAGTGCTACAAAAAACTCAGAGAGTAGAGGTGCTGGCCAGATCTATCGCGTCTAATCTTGGTGTTGATGAAGAGAACTGTGCCCGCGCGGCCGTGTTATCAAAATGCGATTTGCTCACTGCGATGGTGGGCGAATTTGCAGATCTGCAGGGCCTAATGGGGTATTACTACGCGCTTAATGACGGTGAAGATCCGAGTGTTGCTGCCGCTCTAAACGAACAGTATCAGCCACGTTTTGCCGGCGATTCTGTACCTGAATCGGATGTTGGGGCGATATTGGCTATCGCTGATAAACTCGATACGATGGTCGGGATGTTCGGAATCGAGCAGCCGCCTACTGGTTCCAAAGACCCGTTCGCACTGCGTCGAGCCGCGCTCGGTATCCTTCGCATAGCCGTAGAGCGGTCTATGCCGTTGGATCTCTCCAAATCCATTCAGACTTCAATCTCCAGCTATACCAACGCCAATCTTGCGCCCTCTACTGCGCAGGAGGTTTTCGATTTCATTTTGGAACGTTTTAAGGCCTGGTATCTAGAGGAGGGTATTGGTCATGGTGAGTTTCAATCTGTTTTCGTATTAAAGCCTACGAAGCCACTGGATTTCCACAGGCGCGTACAGGCAGTACAGCAGTTTGCCAGGTTACCGGAAGCCGCGAATCTTGCCGCCGCCAATAAGCGCGTGTCGAATATTCTGGCCAAGAACCTTGAGCTGGATCTTACCAATGATGTCGATCAGGCCTTGTTAACGGATAGTGAAGAAGTTCGGCTTTATGAGGAGTTGACCTCTAAAGAGTTAGAGGTGGCACCTATAATGGAGTCAGGAGACTACGCTAGCGCACTCGCTTGCCTTACTTCTTTAAAGACTGCTGTCGACGAGTTTTTTGACAAGGTGTTAGTGATGGCCGACGATGAATCTTTAAAGAGAAACAGACTGGCATTACTCAAACGATTGCAATCTCTGTTCATACAGGTGGCGGATATATCCTACCTGCACCAATCCTGAGATTCTGAGCGTGCTTCCCAATAGATTTATCGTGCTGGACAGGGATGGCGTGATTAATAAGGATTCCGATCAGTACATAAAGTCTCCTGAAGAATGGCTTCCGCTCCCTGGTAGCCTGGAGGCGATTTCCCTTTTACACCGGGCTGGTTACCGGGTAGTTGTGGCTACCAACCAGTCCGGTCTCGCCCGTGGACTCTTCGATGAGATCACCTTGGCGCGAATACATCAGAAAATGGCTGATCTCGTTGAGGCACAAGGTGGTCGCATAGAGGGTGTGTTCTATTGCCCGCATGGCCCAGATGATGACTGCGATTGCAGAAAGCCCCGGCCCGGCCTGATAGAAGAAATCTGTTCGGAGTTCGAAACCGACTTGTTGGGTTGCTATCTGATAGGAGATAGCCTTCGTGATATACAGGCTGCTGTATCAGCCGGGCTCACACCCGTGCTGGTGCGTACAGGAAAGGGCACGGAGACCGAATCCAGGCTCTTGCAGTCTGAGTTTTCTGACATTCCGGTATTCGATGATCTCCTCGATGCTGTGAAGAATCTCGGGCTGGTACACGATGACTAGGATTGTACTCGGTGTTAGATCCACTCTTTTTTATATTGGTTACGTACACATAACGGTTGTTATGTCGACTCTCTTCATATTGGTTTATGGACTGCTTCCGCCGCGGGGACGCTATAGTTTAGCTGCCACCTGGTGTTTCTGCGTGCTGCAGTGGCTCCGAATTACCTGCGGCGTGAACTATGAAGTGAAGGGTCTGGAGAATATACCCCAGGGTCCGGCGGTTTACCTTTCAAACCACCAGAGCAGTTGGGAGACGCTGTTGTTTTACCGACTGGTCTTTCCCATGTCACCTATTTTGAAGAAGGAGTTGCTGAAGATACCTTTCTGGGGTTGGGCACTTTGGTTGACGCGGCCCATTGCCATCGATAGAAGCAAGCCGCGAGAGGCGGGAAAATCCTTGTTGCTTCAGGGCGTAAGAAGGCTGAAAGAAGGAAACTCCATCGTGATATTTCCCGAGGGAACCCGATCACGCCCCGGTGAGATTCGGCGGTTCTCGAGAAGTGGTGCCACTCTGGCCGAAGCAGCGGGCGTACCCGTTGTCCCTATTGCTCACAATGCCGGTTACGCCTGGCCACCGAGAACCTTCCTGAAGTTTCCCTACAAGGTCACCGTGGAAATTGGCAAACCGATAGTAATTTCTGACCAATCGGTCAACGAGATTACTGAGCAGGCGGAATCCTGGATTCGTAATACCGTTGTAGTGCATTAGCGCTGGAGCGATTAACGGCCTGTGCTGAAGTCTAGATGTCCAGATTATCGGCAGCCAATGCGTTCTCTTCGATAAACTCCCGGCGCGGGTCTACCTGATCACCCATCAGCGTATTGAAGAGTTGGTCGGCACTGATGGCATCGTCAATCGTCACTTGCAACATTCTTCGGGTCTCCGGATTCATTGTGGTTTCCCATAACTGATCCGGGTTCATCTCTCCCAACCCTTTATAGCGTTGCAGATAGTGGCCCTTCATAGCGTCGTGGGTTAGCCATTCAATGGCGTCGGCAAAGCTGGAAATTTCCTGTGTTTTGTCACCACGTTGTATATAGGCGCCATTTTCGATGAGGCCTTGCAGGGTCTTACCCAGTTCGGCCAGCGTTTTGTATTCAACGGAGTGAAAGAAGTCTGCGCTGAAGTGGTAAGTCCGCTCCAGGCCATGGAGATTCTGAACCGCCGTTGGTACCCAGGTGTGCCGTTCAGGATCTTCATCAACATCGAGAATGATGGTTGACCCTACACCGGGGTGTTTGGCGCTCAGGCTTTCTCTTAATTGTGCCAGCCAATTTCTGGTGTGTTCTTCCGATTTAAGCGCAGCCTCGTCCAGCCTGGGCGCAAATATCATGGACTCCAGAATTTCTGTTGGATAGAGGCGGGCCAGGCGGCTGATTATGGCGTAGGCCTCATTGTATTGTTTGACCAGCGCTTCGAGTGAATCACCCGTAATTCCAGGCGCGTCTGCATTTACGTGTAGGCTGGCTCCCTCCAGTGCAATTTGAGTCTGATAGTTTGCCAGCTCGATATCGTCTTTCAGGTATTGCTCCTGTTTGCCTTTGCGAATTTTGTACAGGGGGGGTTGTGCGATGAAGATATGTCCTCGTTCCACGAGATCGCGCATTTGACGGAAGAAAAAGGTAAGCAGCAAGGTTCGAATGTGAGATCCATCCACATCAGCATCTGTCATGATGATGATTGAATGGTAGCGCAGGTTCTCCGGAGCGAATTCTTCATTGCCGATACCGCAGCCAAGCGCCTTGATCAGCGTTCCGATTTCGGCTGAGCTGAGCATCTTGTCAAAACGAGCCTTTTCGACATTCAGAATCTTGCCCTTGAGAGGAAGCACTGCCTGGTTCTTGCGGTTGCGTCCCTGCTTTGCCGAGCCACCCGCAGAGTCGCCCTCCACTATGTAGATTTCGGATAATGCGGGATCCTTTTCCTGACAATCAGCGAGCTTACCCGGCAGCCCGGCGACGTCCAGCGCACCCTTTCGTCGGGTCATCTCCCGCGCCTTCCGTGCCGCTTCTCTTGCCCTGGCAGCATCGATCATTTTATTGACGATCAGCTTGGCATCCTGGGGGTTTTCTAACAGGTAGTCATTGAACTGCGAGGCCATCTCCTGTTCCACAACCGCTTTTACTTCCGAGGACACCAATTTATCCTTGGTCTGGGATGAGAATTTAGGGTCGGGTACCTTCACCGAAATAATCGCGGTTAGTCCCTCTCGGGCATCGTCACCGCTAGTGACCACTTCCTTACCCTTTTTCTGGGCCAGTTCCTTGTCGATATAGCTCTTCAGCACCCTGGTTAGCGCGCTTCGGAAGCCTGCCAGGTGCGTGCCGCCGTCCCGTTGTGGGATGTTGTTCGTGTAGGGGAAGATGTTTTCCTGGTACGAGTCGTTCCATTGCAAGGCTACTTCTACCGATATTCCGTCTTCGACGCGTTCGGAGTTAAAGTGGAACAGCTTGTTAATCGTGTTCTTATTGGTGTTTAAGTAGTCAACAAAGGCTTTCAAGCCGCCTTCGTATTTATACTCATCCTTCTTGCCTGTACGCTCGTCTTTGAGAGTTATGCTGACTCCAGCGTTAAGAAACGCCAACTCACGTAGCTTCTTGGCCAGAATGTCGTAATGGAACTCCACATTGGTAAATGTGTCTTTTGACGGTTTAAAGTGACATTCCGTACCACTACTTTCCGTCTCACCAACCACGGCCAGCGGCGCCTGAGGCACACCATGCTGATAGTACTGTTCATGGACTTTACCGCCTCGCCTGATAGTGAGTTTGAGTTCTTCCGACAGAGCGTTGACCACGGAAACGCCCACTCCGTGCAGCCCTCCGGATACCTTATAGCTATTGTCGTCAAACTTACCCCCGGCATGGAGGACAGTCATGATCACTTCTGCGGCTGAGACACCCTCCTTGTGCATCTCAGTTGGGATGCCCCTGCCGTTATCCTGAACCGTAATCGTTTCCCCGACGTGAATGGTCACGTTGATCTGGTCACAGTGCCCCGCCAAGGCCTCGTCAATAGAGTTGTCTACTAGCTCAAAGACCATATGGTGAAGGCCGGTACCGTCATCGGTATCTCCGATATACATGCCCGGTCGCTTCCTCACCGCATCCAGGCCCTTCAGTACCTTAATGCTGTCCGAGTTATAGTCAGATTGAGCTTTATCACTCATAGAAATTCTCCGAGAAGCACCCCTTTGCCGGGGTGCTTTAGAACCACTAATATGTTGATTATTTGGCTAAAAATCAGCCTGTTATTATACCACGTTCCACGTGGAACTTGGCGATATCTGTGCTGCCAGAAGCGCTCAGGTCGATGGCAGATGCCTCTACACTGGTCATAAAAACCTGGCTGCCACTAGCCGCCAAGTAGTCCACAACCACGCGCCGGTTGTTGACGTCCAGCTCTGCTGGCAAGTCATCAACCAGGTATGTACACATTCGGTTGACAGCCTCTGCCAGTAGTTTGCCCTGTGTGAACTTGAGCGCACAGATCAGTAATTTCTGTTGCCCACGGGACAATATCTCCAGTGCCTTTCTGTTTCCAATCTTTATAGAAATATCGGCACGGTGAGGCCCAAGTTGGGTGGAGCCGTATTTCTGGTCAATTAACCGACTGCGAAGTAGTTGCTCACTCATGTCGGCTTCATGGTCCCAGCCACTCTGGTAAGTTATGGTAAGTCGGTCCGCGGCTTGCTTGAAAACTTCGGTGTAAGTCTCTCGGAACAGGGGCAGGAGTTGGTCTAAATAAGAGCACCTGAACCTGTGCACCAGCACCGCAGCGTCACAGAGCTCCCTGTCCCAGACCGTGATTTCGTCTTCGGATAGGCGGGGCTGTTTAAGAAGCCGGTTTCGTTGGGCAAGGCAGCGTCGCACTCTTCTCCACTGGGCCACAAAAGCAGGTTCCACGTGGAACACGCCCCAGTCCATAAAGCGCCGCCTGGCCTTGGGCCCCCCTTCGAGCAATTGGAATGCCCCCGCATCAAGCACCTGGACAGGCAGCTCTCGTGCCACCTCGTCCCAGTTCGGCTGATTAACGCCATTGAGTCTGAGCTGGTGCTTTTGCTTCCTGGGCCGGTTGAGGCCAATGCTCTTATTGTCGAACGTCCGAGCGTAAACCGTCGCCGCGCTCTCCCCCTCCATGACGAGCGGATCCACCAGAGCGCTGCGAAAAGACTTGCCGGTAGCCAGAAGGTTCACGGATTCCAGTATGCTGGTTTTGCCGCTGCCGTTGAGGCCGTACACAAGGTTAAAGTGCCTTGATAAATCCAGACTGATTTCGCGTAAATTGCGAAGTTTGGACACCTCCAGGCGGGCGAGCGCAGTCATGTATGTGAGCAGTTCCTCACGAACCCCGGCTAAAGCCGCATGGGCATGACCACGTAAAGCGCATCGCTACCCTCTTCAGCTTCCAGCAGTGCGCTACTATTGGGGTCGGAAAGCGTCATACGCACATTCTTGCTACCGATTGTTGATAGCACATCGATCAGGTAACTGACGTTGAAACCTATCTCGATGGGGTCGCCCTCATAGTCAACGGAGACGACTTCTTCCGCTTCCTCCTGCTCGGGGTTGTTCGCCAGGATCTTCAGCTCTCCATTACTCAACATAACCCGAACGCCCCTGTACTTCTCATTGGATAGAATGGCGGCCCTGGAGAATGCCTGGCGCAGCTCTGAACAGCTTCCCAGCATGACCCGATCCCCTCCTTTGGGTAATACCCTGTTGTAATCGGGAAATTTGCCGTCCACGAGCTTTGAAGTGAACGTATACTCCGGCACTCGAGCACGGATGTGGTTTTGGCCGAAAGTAAGCGTTATCTCACCCCCACCCTCTGTCAGTAAGCGAGACAGCTCCATAATGCCTTTCCTGGGCAAAATCAGTTGCTGCGTCTCGGATAGTGCATTGTCCAATGCCACTGTTTCCATTGCCAAACGGTGTCCATCGGTTGCCACCAGCCGAAGGTAGTCGCTGGCAACTTCAAACAGCATGCCATTGAGGTAATAGCGTACGTCCTGCTGTGCCATGGCAAAACTGGTGGCATCGAGCAGGACCCGCAACCGATCTTGATCGATGCTCAATGAGAATGTATCTGGCTCTTCCTCAACCCGCGGGAATTCGGTTGCTGGAAGCGTAGTAAGCGTAAACCGACTGCGGCCTGACTTAAGAAGCAGCTTATCGTCAGCGAGCGTAAGGTTGATCTCGGCGTCTTCCGACAGCGACTTGCAGATATCCAGCAGCTTTCGCGCCGGTACTGTAATCTCGCCTGGTTTACCGCCTCCATCTACCACGACACGGCCTATGAGTTCGACCTCCAAGTCTGTGCCTGTTAGTGACAAACCATTGTCATTGAACTCCAAAAGGACGTTGGATAAGACCGGGAGCGTCTGCCGGCGTTCAACAACACCGCTTACCAGCTGCAGTGGTCTGAGCAGGGCATCACGACTGATTGTTAGTTGCATTTCGCTTTATTTCCTTATTTCTCAATATGTTACTAACTCGACAAGGAGCGCAGGAGATTATTATAGTCCTCCTGGATATCCGTGGATGTGTGCCGCAGTTTGTTGATTTGCTTGCAGGCATGAAGCACGGTCGTGTGGTCACGCCCGCCAAAAGCATCTCCAATCTCCGGCAAACTGTGGTTTGTCAGCTCCTTGGACAGGCTCATAGCGACCTGACGCGGTCTTGCAACCGACCTGTTTCGCCTTTTTGACAACATGTCGGCCATTTTAATCTTGTAGTACTCCGCGACCGAGCGCTGTATGTTGTCAATTGTGACCAGTTTGTCCTGTAATGCGAACAAATCCCTAAGTGCCTCTTTTATGAGCTCCAGCGTTATGGGCGCACCTTTGAAATTTGCGTGAGCAATCACGCGCTTCAGGGCACCTTCCAGCTCTCTTACGTTCGAGCGCAGTCGCTGGGCAATAAACAAAGCCGATTCATAGGGAAGCGTGACATGGCATTGCTCCGCTTTATTCATGAGAATCGCAGCCCGCGTCTCAAGTTCAGGCGGTTCGACGGCAACAGTAAGCCCCCAACCAAAGCGAGACTTCAGCCGTTCCTCCAGACCATTGATCTCTTTATGAAACCGGTCGCAAGTGAGAATGATTTGCTGACCACCTTCCAGCAATGCATTGAAGGTGTGGAAAAACTCTTCCTGGGAACGCTCTTTTCCGGCGAAGAATTGAATGTCATCGATCAATAAGGCATCTACAGATCTGTAAAAACGCTTGAACTCACTAATCGCATTTAACTGCAGCGCAGTCACCATGGTTCCCACAAAGGTTTCAGAATGCAGATAGACAACCTTCGCATCCGGTTTCCTTTCCACCAGGTAGTTACCTATAGCATGCATGAGATGGGTCTTACCAAGCCCTACTCCCCCATAGATAAATAGCGGGTTATAGGCATATCCCGGATTCTCAGCGACCTGCATGGCAGCGGCCCTGGCCAGCTGATTGGATTTACCTATGACAAAATTGTCGAAATTATTGTCAGTATTCAGGGCTCCGCGATGCCGTAGCTTGCCCTCAATAATCGTATCAACCGCTCCGGCATTCGTGCCCTCGGTCACGACCCTCTGGATAACTGGCTTTGCATCCGCCGGCACAGACCGGGAGCCTGTGGCTTCGGGGAACCCAGCCCCATTAGAGACAGCTTGCTTTGACTCAGCCCTGTCCTGAGTCGATTCCTTCTCGGGGACCGATTGGACAGTATTGGACTGATAATCACGGTGAGCCACATGGAGCGCGACCTCTACGTCCTGCCCGGTCAGATCTTTCAGGATTTCCTCGATCCTGCGGTGAAATTTACTCTTCACCCAGTCCAGGATGAACCGATTCGGGGCATACAAATGAACCGAATCACTCGCATGTTCGGCTCTGAGGGGTCTAATCCAAGTGTTAAATTCTTGTGAGGAAAGTTCGTCTTTAAGACATTCTGTGCATTTTTGCCAATGTGCTACTACCACTATCTCCAGCCCATCCAAATATTTCTTACACTTTATTGTTAATGTTGTTTTTTCAGGATTCTATCTATCGGTGTAGAAGTTATCCACTGCTGACAAGCCAAATACAAGGGTTTTCCCTTCCTATTTTTTACATTATTTTTCAGTTAGTTACGATGGCAAAGCCGCTTTTTAAAGGGAGAAAAATGGCTGAGGAAGCGCGCAAAAATTGATGGCCTGTTAATAAATATGCTGTGGATAACTTGTTGTTAACTACTGCATTGAATTCATGGAACAAGGCCACGCGGCATCCGGGGCCATAAATAAAGATCCGCGCATATTGAACCCCTTCCAACATTGCAAGTTCGGGGCAAAACCTCTAGAATTCCGCCTCTTTTTTCGAGCCGTTTTCTGGCTCCCTAAGTTACTGTTAAATCGGACTTTCTACTATGAAGCGTACATTTCAGCCCAGCGTGTTAAAGCGAGCCCGTACTCATGGTTTTCGTGCACGAATGGCCACCAAGGGCGGACGCTTGGTTCTAAAGCGACGTCGAGCTAAGGGGCGCGCCCGCCTCTCTGCCTGATTTTCTGTTTTTCCTTCCGGAAAAGAGAACAGAGAATGACCTGTGTCTGGATACGACTACCCCAAGAATTCTCGGCTGCTGACTGCAGAAGAGTACACTGCTGTATTCAACCGCAACCAATTCAAGGTTGCTAACCGATACTTTCTTATTCTTGCCCTGCAACAAAAAGATTGTAACCCTCGCCTGGGAACCGTGGTCGCCAAAAAGAATATTGCAACTGCGGTTCAGCGAAATCGAATCAAGCGAATTATTCGAGAATCATTCAGGCACCAACAAGGCTCTCTCGCCAACCTGGACCTCGTTGTTCTGGTTCGCAAGGGCGCTGAACAGTTGCAAAACAAAGAAATAAGCAACAGCCTTTTGCGCCTCTGGCAAGACTTGGGAAGAAAGGTCTCTATAAGAGCAGCAGAACAGACCAATGCTTAACAAAGCCCTGATCAGTCTTATTACTGTATATCAAAACACATTCAGTGCCTTGATGGGTACGCGCTGCCGCTTCTATCCAAGCTGTTCACACTATACAAAAGAAGCTATTGAGATCCATGGTGGTATTCAGGGTACTTACCTCGGCGTGAAAAGAATCATTCGCTGCCACCCGTGGCACGAAGGTGGATACGACCCGGTTCCTGGCCATATCGAAGATGTAGCAGAGAAGTAAGTATGGACATTACACGTTTTGCACTTTACACAGCGCTGGCCATCATTACGTACTTGTTATTACTAGCATGGCAAGAAGACTATCCGCCGGTTGTAGACAACGGGGGAGGTTCATCAGAATTCGTTGAACTCTCAGAGGTCGGCTCATCCACTACGACATCGCTTGCTACCGCAAGCAACGATTTACCAGCGGGTGTCCCCAATACACCAACTTCTTCGGCAACCTACAATGCACAAGCTTCTTCACAAGCACAGACGCCTATAATAGAAGAAGTAACAAATTCAGAATTTTCACTTGTTACTGTTCGTACAGATACACTCGAACTGGTAATTGATCTCAATGGCGGTGACATAGTCACTCTCGCCCTGCCTCTCTACCTTAGGCAGTTAAACGTCCCGGATGATCCATTCGTTCTTTTGGAACAGAACAGAACGCGTAATTACGTTGCCCAAAGTGGCTTGATAGGAAGAGATGGGATCGATGCACCCAGCAGGGCTCGTTATCAATCCACTACCCGATCTTTTCAACTGCAAGAGTCACAAGACTCATTATCGGTAGATCTTTTTACGACTACTGACAGTGGTGTACAAATCACGAAGCGATACACCTTTAATCGAGGTTCCTACCTGATTGATGTCAGCTTCATTATTAACAATTCAAGCAGCAACGATTTCAGAGCCAACGCCTTCGGCCAGTTAAAGCGCGACAACTTCGATGATCCGAGTAGTTCTGGTGGATTTGGCAGGACATACCTCGGCTACGTGTCTACAAACGAAGAAGATCCCTATATTGAAATCGATTTCGACGACATAGACGACGGTGCAAACTCCTTCGAAACCCTGGGAGGCTGGATAGGCTTTAGTCAACATTACTTCATCAGTGCCTGGGTTCCCGACAGCAACTCGGTAAACCGCTACACAACCAGAAAGAACAATCTAAACCAGTATTTTGGAGAATTCACAGGTTCAGCCATTGATGTGCCTGCCAATGGCAGCGCCAGCTACCAGATGCAATTCTACGCCGGACCAAAAGACCAATATGTACTGGCAGGCATTTCTCCTAATCTCGATCTAACGATCGACTACAGCTTTCTATGGTTCCTCGCCGCTCCCATCTACTGGCTTCTTCGACAGATCGATTCGTTTATCGGTAACTACGGCCTCTCGATTATCGTACTCACAATAATTGTTAAAGGTGCGTTCTATAAATTGTCCGAGACACAGTACAAATCCATGGCGGGAATGCGCAGGCTAATGCCGAAGATGCAACAGCTGAAAGAAAGTTACGGTGACGACCGAATGAAACTTCAGCAGGCCACCATGGAGCTCTACAAGAAAGAAAAGATCAATCCATTTGGTGGTTGCTTACCGATGCTAGTACAGATGCCGGTTTTCATTGCGCTATATTGGGTGTTGCTTGAAAGTGTCGAATTACGACATGCTCCCTTCATTTTGTGGTTACAAGATCTTTCAGTACGAGACCCTTTCTTCATACTTCCCCTGCTGATGGGCGCAACCATGTATTTGCAGACCACCTTGAGCCCAGCCCCAGCTGACCCAATGCAGGCCAAAGTGATGAAGCTGATGCCCATCATGATGACCGTTTTATTCCTCTGGTTTCCGGCAGGCCTTGTGCTTTACTGGCTCACTAATGGCTTGCTCGGTATCCTGCAGCAGTGGTACATCACTCGCAAAATCGAAGCAGCCTATGAGGCGAAAGCAGCCAAATAGGTTTTGCACCCGTGCGCTGCAATTGTTGGAAACCCTGCCGAGTGATTTCCACACTTCTCTGATCCCTGGGTAAACCGCATGCTCCAGCAGGACACAGATACCATCTGCGCCATCGCCACCCCAGCAGGTCGGGGGGGTATCGGCATAATCAGGGTCTCTGGCCCCAAGGCAGCAGAAATCTGTGCGCAAATCACCGGTTCTCTAGCGCCAGCCAGATTGGCCACCCGGGCGAATTTTCGAGATGACGATTCCACTGTCATTGACCAGGGCTTGGTCCTCTATTTCCCAGCGCCGAATTCCTTCACCGGAGAAGATGTCCTCGAGCTTCAAGGGCATGGTGGTCCTCATGTACTGCATGCCGTGCTCTCGAGGACTCAACAATTAGGTGCCCGCCTGGCACGGCCGGGAGAGTTCACAGAGCGGGCGTTTCTCAATGGCAAAGTAGATCTACTCCAGGCTGAAGCTGTAGCCGATCTCATAGACGCCAGTTCACAACAGGCCGCCAGATCTGCCATGAGAACCCTACAGGGTGTGTTTTCGGCTAAGGTGAACGAGATCGTTAACAGCCTGACCCGAATCCGGGTAAACGTCGAGGCCGCCATCGATTTCAGCGACGAAGACATCGATATTCTGGAGCGAAGTGGTGTCGCGACCGAATTGGCTGCATTGCTGGCGGCAATGCAGTCACTGTTTCGAGAGGCCGAGCAAGGCGCCCTGCTCAAAGAAGGAATCCACCTGGTCCTGGCTGGTACCCCTAACGTTGGTAAATCCAGCCTGATGAATGCCCTGTGTGGCAATGAGTTTGCGATTGTAACGGACATTCCCGGCACCACCCGCGACCTGCTAAGAGAACAACTTAATATCGATGGCCTACCAATAACGATTACTGATACCGCCGGCTTGCGTGTCAGCCAAGATCCTGTTGAGCAGGAAGGTGTGCGTCGGGCAACGAAGGTAATCAACGAAGCCGATCGCATCTTCCTGGTCATTGATGGCGAGCGCGAGCAAACCCCCGCCGATGAGGCGGGACAGCGATATATCCCTGACACGTGGATGGAGACACTGCTGGGGGGGCTCGGCGAGCAGGATGCAATGAACCTCCTTCGGCGTACGTCCATCATCCTAAACAAGATCGATTTGCTCTCTGATTCCGAACCCCGCCAATACACCACAGCCTATAAAGATATTAGCCTCAAATTATTCAGGGTATCCGCGAAACAGGGGCTGGGTCTGGATTTGCTCCGAGATGACATAAAACGAAGCGTTGGCTACTCGGCGCCGGATGGTAGCGCCTTCCTGGCCAGACAACGTCACTTGATTGCCCTCGAAGAAGCATACGGATACCTGGAGAAGGCGAATTCTGGAGTAAGTAAACACTTACACCTAGAGCTTGTCGCTGAAGATTTGCGACTTGCTCAGCAGACGCTGGGGAAGATAACCGGCGAGGTATCCAGTGACGATCTGCTCGGAGAGATTTTTTTCAGTTTTTGCATCGGTAAATGACTCCCCAGGACCCCGGTGCACAAGCGACGGATAGTCTTATGCCCTTGAAATGCGTTAATACACGCTCTACCCACAGCTTGTTACCGAAAACAGAATTCCAGTAGACATAAAGGACATCATGTTGACAACTCGCGCTCTGGGGTGGGTAGCCATTGAATAATTGACAGGCTTATACACTCCAGGCCTCGACACTGCCTTCGCATCTGAAAGCATTCACAATGGCTCCAACGGCTATACAGTCGAAATACAGACTTTATGAACCACCTTATTATCGCCTGAAGCCCAGTAAATACGCTGGCTACAGAGGGTTTTCAACAGGCGGAAGCAAGCCCTATAACAACAATAACTAAACCCTATTCCCATACTATTAACTAATAATTATTTTATTTAATTTTTAATGTTGAACTCACCGTCTAACGAATTACTTGAATGATTCCCTTTTGCGGTCGTATCTATATACTGCTCCTCCCCTGATTTGAACCAGACTTAACATGAAGCACACTGAAGAATTTGATGTCATCGTTGTAGGTGGCGGCCATGCCGGCACTGAGGCGGCCCTGGCCTCTGCTCGGCTTGGTGTGCGCACGCTACTGGTAACTCACAGCATCGAAACCCTGGGTCAGATGTCCTGCAACCCGGCTATTGGCGGTATTGGCAAGAGTCATCTGGTTAAGGAGATCGATGCCCTCGGTGGAGCCATGGCGCAGGCCATAGATAGAGCCGGAATCCAGTTTCGCATTCTCAATGCCAGCAAGGGACCGGCGGTTAGAGCTACTCGTGCCCAGGCAGACAGAGTCCTGTATAAAGCAGCGATTCGGGAAACCCTGGAGAGCCAGCCAAACTTGACCTTGTTTCAACAGGCTGTAGATGACCTGATCATCGAGGGCGGTCGCGTTCAGGGTGTACGCACGCAAATGGGTTTGGACATCCGCGCCAGAAAAGTTGTAATGACAACTGGCACCTTCCTTGGTGGAAAAATTCACATTGGCCTGGCGAATAGCAGCGGCGGCAGGGCTGGCGATCAGCCTTCCAATGCGCTTGCTCAACGCCTTCGAGAACTTCCCTTCCGGGTTGAGAGGTTGAAGACAGGCACTCCACCTCGAATCGACGCGAGAACTGTCGATTTTTCGGTCATGGAAATCCAGTATGGAGACACGCCACTCCCCGTCATGTCTTTTTTAGGCAGCGTCGATCAGCATCCGCAACAGGTACCTTGTTATATAACCTCTACCAATGAGCGCTGTCATGAAATTATCCGTGGTGGACTGGATAGGTCTCCCATGTACACCGGGGTGATCGAAGGCACCGGACCGCGCTATTGTCCATCGATAGAGGACAAGGTAATGCGATTCGCTGACAAGTCTTCCCACCAGATTTTCGTTGAACCTGAAGGCTTGCATACCAACGAGCTTTATCCCAATGGCATATCAACCAGCTTGCCGTTCGATGTTCAGGTAGAGATGATTCACAACATCAAGGGCTTTGAGAACGCGCATATAACCCGACCGGGTTATGCTATTGAATACGATTTCTTTGATCCAAGAGACCTCAAGTATTCCCTGGAAACGAAGTTTGTTGAGGGCTTGTATTTCGCCGGTCAGATTAATGGAACGACAGGTTACGAAGAGGCTGCGGCTCAGGGATTATTGGCTGGTCTGAATGCTGCTCTGTCCGTACAGGAAAAAGAATCCTGGTGCCCGCGCCGCGATCAGGCCTATATAGGCGTTCTCGTGGATGACCTGATTACGCTTGGTACAAATGAACCTTACCGCATGTTTACTTCACGAGCCGAATACAGACTGACTTTGCGTGAAGACAATGCAGATCTGCGATTAACCGAGAAAGGCCGAGAGCTGGGATTAATATATGATGAGCGCTGGCAATTCTTTACCGAAAAGTGCGAATTAATAGAGCAGGAGTTAGCAACCCTGAGAAATACCTGGGTTCAGGCAGAGAGTGAATCGGCTGCTCGAATCAATAAGCTACTTGAAAAACCATTGAGCAGGGAGTATCGACTCTCTGAACTCCTGGCGCGGCCGGGAATGAGCTATGAATCGTTAATGACAGCGTTTACAGGCGACGAGGGCATTGCCGCAGAAGCGATTGCACCTAACAGTCGGGCTGCGCAGGCGAAGCAGCAGGCCGAGACCCAAATCAAGTACCAGGGCTATATCGATCGACAGACAGAAGAGATTGAACGACTGAAGCGCCAGGAAAATACGGCTATCCCAGCTGATATTGATTACAGTGACATGCAGGGGCTTTCAAACGAACTCAGGCAAAAACTGGCTGCAGCACAACCCGAGAATATAGGCAGAGCTTCAAGAATTTCTGGCATGACTCCGGCTGCAATTTCACTGTTACTCATTCACGTGAAGAAACACCAGGGTTTGCGCCGCCAGACGGGCTAGGAAGGCTGGATACACTTGCACTCTATCTCTGATCAGCTGGAAAGCGGCCTTAAAGCCTTACAGGTACCTGCTACACCTCAACAACAACACCTGTTACTGGACTATCTTCAACTCCTGAAGAAGTGGAATAAAACTTACAACCTGGTTGCCGATGCTAGCGACTCGGTTTTGCTCTACCGTCACTTACTCGATTCCATTGCTATCGCCCCCTATGTAAATGCTCTCTCGGTACTGGATGTTGGGGCCGGTGGTGGCTTTCCCGGAGTCCCCCTGGCGATACTTAAACCCACTACCCGATTTATCCTGGTGGATAGCAATGGCAAGAAAGCCCGATTTCTGTTCCAGGTGAAAGCGGCGCTGAGCCTGGCTAATCTGGACGTGGAAAATTGCCGGATTGAGCACTATCAAAGTGATAGTCAAATTGATATTGTGACTTGCAGGGCATTTTCGTCGCTTCCTGATATCCTGCAGAAAATTGCTCCGCTATTGTCAGAAAAGAGCCATCTACTGGCCATGAAGGGACAACTCCCCGAAGCTGAAATAAAGGAAATTGGCCCTGAATTCGAGGTGGCAGGAGTATACCGGCTCAATGTACCCGTCCAGGCCAGTGAGCAGCCTGATGGTTGTCCTGACGAGAGCAAAGAAGTGGAGCGACACCTGATCGATATAATCCCACACCCGGGCTTTATCAGGTAAACTTGTACCGTTAGTTAATCAGTCAACACAGAGAACCACGTGAGCAAAGTACTGGCCATAGCCAACCAGAAAGGCGGAGTAGGGAAGACCACAACCTCGGTCAATCTGGCCGCGTCCTTGAGCGTAACCCGCAAAAACGTCTTGCTCATCGATATGGATCCCCAGGGCAATGCCACAATGGGATCTGGGGTCGACAAGTCCAGCCTGGAATTTTCCGTATACGATCTGCTCACCTCCCAGGCCGATTTCGATGTCGTCAAGGTAAGACCGGAAGAGGGGGAATTCGACCTCCTGCCAGCCAATGGTGACCTGGTGGCCGCCGAGGTGGAACTGATTAATGCGGACAACAAAGAGATCAGGCTGCGCTCGATCATCGAGGCCGTCCGGGCTCGCTACGACTTCATCGTCATAGATTGCCCGCCGTCTCTCAATATGCTGACGATCAATGCGCTGGTGGCCGCCGATGGTGTGGTCATTCCCATGCAATGCGAGTACTACGCACTCGAAGGGCTTTCTGCCCTGATGGACACCATTCGGGTAATCCAGGAGAGGATCAATCCATCCCTCAAGATTGAGGGTATTCTCCGCACCATGTATGACCCGCGGAACAAACTCACCTCAGAGGTCAATGGACAACTCTTTAATTATTTCGGTGACGCTGTTTATCGTACCGTTGTTCCAAGAAATGTACGTCTGGCCGAAGCCCCCAGCTACGGCAAACCAGTAATCAAATATGATCGCCAATCTCGGGGGGCTATAGCCTACCTGGCCCTGGCCGGAGAATTGTTGCGTCGTCATGACGAGGCCTCGAGAGTGATGAATTAGCGTGGCGGTCTTACGCCCAATAATTTTAAGCGATCCGGGGTTAATAAATACTTACAAACATGAACGATAAGAAAAAACTGGGAAAGGGTCTGGATGCCTTGCTGTCCTCAGGCAGCAGTCAGACCATGGCAAGCCTGTTGGCGGGGAAACCGCGAGAGGCGGAGCATTCAGCAACTTCTGCTGGCACTTCAAGCGCAACAAGAGCCTCGGACAAGGACGGAGACCTCAGGAATATCCCGGTGGATCTGATACAGCGGGGTAAATACCAGCCGCGTACTGATATGCATCAGGAGGCCCTCGAGGAGCTCGCCGCCTCCATCAAGACACAGGGCGTAATGCAGCCCATCGTCGTGCGGCCAATATCTTCGGATAAATACGAGATCATTGCCGGTGAGCGTCGTTGGCGGGCTACCCAAATGGCAGGCCTGGACAGTATTCCAGCCATCATCAAGCCGGTGGGTGATGAGGCGGCTATTGCCATGTCGCTCATCGAGAATATCCAGCGGGAAAACCTCAACCCTATAGAGGAAGCCATGGCTCTCAAACGCTTGCAGGATGAGTTCGAACTCACCCAGCAGGAAGTAGCCGATGCTGTGGGCAAGTCTCGTGTCACTGTAACAAACCTCATGCGCCTGATGGGCTTGCATATCGATGTGCGTCGCATGCTGGAAAACGGTGATCTGGAAATGGGGCATGCGAGAGCCTTGCTCGGTCTGGAAGACTTACAGCAGCCAGAAGCTGCCCGTGCCGTTGTGGGGCGGGGGCTGTCGGTTCGGCAGACCGAGGCTCTGGTTCGCCGTCTTCAGGCGGGTGGTGGCGGCAAGAAAGCCTCGAAAATTCTTGATCCAGACATCAAGAATCTACAGGACAACCTGGAAGAGAAACTGGGCTCCAAGGTGGTGATACAGCACACCGCTAAAGGAAAGGGAAAGTTAGTGGTCAAATACAACAGTCTGGATGAGCTGGACGGAATTCTCGCCCATATAAAATAGTGCGGATATAACGGATCCGGGTGCCATTCAAAACAGCCCAAAGCCGCTCCAGGTCTGGCTAATTCATCACGAGGAAAATCCCCCGAAAACCCTGTATTTCCGGGCTTAAATAGGTAATGGGACGTAGTTGCGATACCCCCTTAAAGCCCCTATAATGCGCCTGCTTTTGGTGATCACCGTTGCAACAACAGATGTTTGTTTCGGCTGTCGTTGGGGATCTTGAACTCGACCATCAAGCACAATATGTGTCGAATTTTTGAACAATGAGAACCCCACCAGTCCATAAAGTGATAGTCGCGCAACTACTCGCGACCGCTTTTATCGCCGCTACCTCACTGTTATTGTCAGGCACCATCACTGCCTACTCTTTTATGATAGGCGGATTGATAAGCGCATTGCCTAACAGCTACTTCGCATTCAAGGCATTCCGTTACCAGGGTGCCACAAAAGCGGATTTGGTTGTTAAAAGCTTTGTAAGAGGGGAGCTGGGCAAAATCGGCATAACCTTGGTGCTGTTTGCACTGAGTTTTACCCTGATAACGAATTTGAATGAGCTCGCGCTGATACTTGGATTCATATCGATCCATTTTACCGGCGTGATGGCTTCGGCGTTTATAGATTACCGCCCTAGCCGCAACTAATACTGCATTTTCTGTTGCACAACACTGCAGAGAATCCGAACCCGACGGAATCGGGGTTTAGATAGAGTAATTAGAGAGAATCGATGGCAGAGCTAGCCGACGCAGCCCACGCTGCAGCCGAACATGGCGCTGAACTCACAGTTCAAGAATACATTACTCATCACCTGTCTTTCTTTACCTTTGGCCGCATCGATGGTCATTGGGGTTTTGCCCACACTCCGGAAGAAGCCGCAGAAATGGGCTTCTGGGCAATCAATGTGGATACCATGGGTTGGTCCCTGTTTCTGGGAGCAGCATTTCTCCTGTTCTTCCGCCGTGTTGCCGTCAACGCGTCTGTCGATAATCCTTCCGGTGTTCAGAACTTTGTCGAGTCTGTAGTTGAGTTCGTTGATGCCCGCGTTTCCGAAGCCTTCAACTACAAGAATGAATTGATTGGGCCTCTGTGCTTGCTGCTCTTTTTCTGGATCCTGTTGATGAACACCATGGATCTGGTCCCGGTTGACCTGTTAACAACATTTGGCTTTGAGCCAATGCTGCATACCGTTTTCCACATTGAAAACTCGCCATTCAAGGTCGTACCTACAACCGACCCAAATATCACTATGGGCATGTCCACCATGGTGTTCCTGATGATCATCTACTACAGCATCAAGAATAAGGGGTTGGGCGGTTTCCTGGGCGAGCTGGCATTTCATCCGTTCGGCAAGTGGATGATGCCCTTTAACCTTATCATTGAGGTCCCTACTCTGTTCGCTAAGCCAATCTCTCTCGGCCTGCGACTGTTCGGCAACCTCTACGCAGGCGAACTGTTGTTTCTACTTATCGCGTCAATGTTGGGTGTCTGGCAATTGCCGGCCCACTTTGTCTGGGCGGCATTCCACTTGTTGGTAATTCCCCTGCAAGCATTCGTATTCATGATGCTGACTATTGTTTATCTCAATGCAGCGCATGAAGTACCACATCACTAATTTCTTGAACTACATCTGAACTGAAGAAAATCTGGAGGAAGAAATGGAGTTAATTTTGGCAAACACGGTACTGGGCGTTCTGCTGGTACTGGGCTTGGGCGCAGCAGGTACTGCGATCGGCTTTGGTATTTTGGGCGGCAAGTTCCTGGAAGGTTCAGCCCGTCAGCCAGAACTGGCACCCAAGTTACAGGGTTCCATGTTCCTGGTAGCCGGTTTGATCGACGCGGTAACCATGATCGGTATTGGTATCGGCATGTGGTTTACCTTTGCTAACCCATTCACAGCGGCACTGGGCGGTTAAGAATTTAACGTAACGGGTATTGAGCCCTTAAAAGGGAGCAATACAGTTAACGGGCAATGACCTTAACAGGAGAGCACCGTGAATATTAATGCAACTTTTCTAGGCCAAATGATCGCCATGGCGTTCTTTCTGTGGTTTTGCAGTAAGTACGTCTGGCCGCCATTTATGGCCATCATGGAAGAGCGCAAGAAGAGGATCGCCGATGGTCTGGAAGCAGCAGCCAGGGCTGAAAAAGACCTGGAGCTTGCGCAGGCTAAATCCACAGAGCAACTGAAAGAAGCCAAGGAAGAAGCGGCCGGCATTATCGATCAGGCAAACAAGCGTGCAGCGCAAATCGTTGATGAGGCGAAGCAGCATGCCAGGACTGAGGGCCAGCGAATTATCGATGGTGCACAGGCCGAGATCGAGCAGGAAGTGAACCGGGCACGAGAGGCCTTACGCGCGAGGGTCTCTGAAATTGCAGTGGCTGGTGCAGAAAAGATTCTTGAAGGATCAATCGACCAGGCTGCGAACGAAGAGATGCTGAACAAGCTGGCATCAGAACTGTAAATCACAACTGCGAAAACTTAGCACCAGAGCAAACACGAGAAGCAGATGGCAGAACTAACAACCTTGGCACGACCCTACGCAAAAGCAGCCTTTCAGGTAGCGCTGGATGAAGGTGCTCTGGATACCTGGTCGAAGATGCTGGGTGTGGCTGCTTCCGTGACGAGCCACGGGTCAGTGCGAGCACTGCTTATCAACCCTGCGCTGTCCTCAGAGCAGGCTGCCCAGGCATTTATCGATATATGCGGTGACGAGCTCAATGAAAAAGGACAGAACTTTGTCCGCTTACTGGCAGAGAACAAGCGAATAGGTTTACTGCCGGAAGTTTCAATGTTGTTCGACAGCCTGAAGGCGATTCAGGAGCGTTCCGTTGATGTTGAGATAACCACAGCTTTTGAAATCAGTTCAGATATTGCACAAAAGCTGGCGAACGCTCTGAAACAGCGCTTGCAACGAGAGATCAAGCTGGCCACCAGTGTGGACAGCGCGCTCATTGGCGGTGCTGTAATTCGTGCTGGAGACACTGTCATCGATAGCTCTGTACGTGGAAAGCTGACCAAACTAGCAGAATCATTGAATTCCTGAGCGGGCCACATAGCAGCCCAGGCGGGAGAATAGGAAACAAAGATGCAACAACTGAATCCATCTGAAATCAGTGAAATTATCAAGCAGCGCATAGACAAGCTGGATGTGTCTGTGCAGGCCAAGAACGAAGGCACCATCGTGAGTGTCTCCGACGGCATTATCCGAATCCATGGTCTCGCCGACGTGATGTACGGTGAGATGATCGAGTTCGAAGGCGGCCTTTACGGTATGGCCCTCAACCTCGAAAGGGATTCAGTGGGTGCTGTGGTTCTCGGTGATTACCTGGGACTGAAGGAAGGCCAGAGCTGTAAATGTACTGGCCGTATTCTTGAAGTACCTATTGGTCCTGAGCTGGAAGGGCGTGTTGTCGATGCCCTGGGTCACCCGATTGATGGTAAGGGTCCAGTTGAAGCCAAGCTCAGTGATGCGATCGAGAAGGTTGCGCCAGGTGTTATTGCCCGTAAATCTGTATCTCAACCAGTACAAACCGGATTGAAGTCAATTGACGCCATGACCCCAATTGGTCGGGGCCAGCGAGAGCTGATCATCGGTGACCGTGAGGTGGGTAAGACAGCAGTTGCGATCGATACGATCATCAACCAGAAAGGTAAAGGCGTTAAGTGTGTCTATGTGGCCATTGGCCAGAAAGCGTCGTCTATTGCCAACGTGGTACAAAAACTGGAAGAACACGGTGCGATGGAATACACCGTTGTGGTTGCAGCTTCCGCGTCCGATCCGGCTGCCATGCAGTTCATTGCACCTTACTCTGGCTGCACCATGGGCGAGTACTACCGTGACCGTGGTCAGGATGCGCTGATTATTTACGATGATTTGACCAAGCAGGCATGGGCCTATCGACAGATCTCCCTGCTGCTGCGTCGCCCACCCGGCCGAGAAGCCTATCCCGGTGACGTGTTCTACTTGCACTCACGCCTGCTGGAGCGTGCAGCGCGAGTGAGTGCAAACTACGTTGAACAATTCACCAACGGTGAGGTGAAGGGACAGACTGGTTCCCTGACGGCATTGCCAGTGATTGAGACACAGGCCGGTGACGTATCCGCCTTCGTACCTACGAACGTAATTTCCATTACAGACGGCCAGATCTTCCTGGAAACGGACCTGTTTAACTCCGGTATCCGTCCGGCGATGAACCCTGGTATTTCTGTATCCCGTGTGGGTGGTGCTGCCCAGACCACCATCATCAAGAAATTGGGTGGTGGTATTCGTATCGCCCTGGCCCAGTACCGTGAGCTTGCGGCATTCGCAGCCTTCGCCTCGGATCTTGATGATGCGACCCGCTCGCAACTGGAGCACGGTCAGCGCGTTACAGAGCTCATGAAGCAGAAGCAGTATTCACCGCTACAAATTTCGGAGATGGCCCTGTCACTGTACGCAGCGAACGAGGGGTACCTGAAAGAGGTAGAGCTGAAGAAGGTGCTGGACTTCGAATCATCATTGCTTTCCTTTGCGCACTCCGAATACGGGGATCTGTTGAAGCAGATCAACGAGACAGGCGACTGGAATGATGAAATCCAGGGCAAGTTTAAAGAGATTATGGAGAAGTTTGTTTCTACACAGACTTACTAATCCAAGCGTGGATGGGTGTCTCTTGCAGGGCCATCCCTTCGCATTACATTGTCTTACCGCTCGCTTAAACGTCGAGCACTAAGACTCTAAGCAATTAGAAAAGGTATTTAGCTAAGATGGCTGGCGGCAAAGAAATACGCACCAAGATCTCGAGTATCAAGAATACTCAAAAGATCACCAAGGCTATGGAAATGGTCTCGGCAAGCAAGATGCGCAAAGCCCAGGATCGCATGAAGCTGGGTAAGCCTTACGCGCATCGTATTCGCACCGTGATTGGCCACATCGCAAACTCATCACCGGAATACCGACACCAGTATTTCGATACGCGCCCAGTTAAACGCGTCGGTTACATTGTGGTCTCTACCGACCGCGGACTTTGCGGTGGACTGAATATAAACGCCTTTAAAGCCACCATTGCCTCCATGAAAGAGTGGGCAGACAAGAATGTAGATATCGATATCTGCACTATCGGTGGTCGTGCGGCAACGTTCTTTAATAACTTTGGCGGCAAGGTAGTAGCCTCGGTCAGAGATATTGGGGACAACGCTGCCATATCCGACGTTATCGGTGCAGTGAAGATCATGCTGGACAAGTTTGATAATGGTGAGATCGACCAGTTAATGCTGGTCAGCAACGATTTCGTTAACACCATGACCCACGTCCCTGAAGTCAACCAGTTGCTGCCATTACTTCCATCTGAGGAAGAAGAGCTCAAGCATCACTGGGATTATCTGTATGAGCCCGATGCAAAAGAGCTTCTCGATGGTCTGCTGTTACGATTCATCGAGTCACAGGTCTACCAGGCAGTGGTAGAAAACAATGCCTGTGAGCAGGCTGCCCGCATGATGGCAATGAAGAACGCTTCGGACAATGCCGGCGAACTCATTGAGGAACTGGGTCTGGTTTATAACAAGGCCCGACAGGCAGCGATCACCCAGGAATTGTCTGAAATCGCCGGTGGTGCGGCAGCGGTGTAGTTAGAGCTACAGCGAACGAATACAGTTTATTTGAATATTTGATTTAGAAAGTTTGAGGAATCGGAAATGAGCAGCGGTCGAATCGTACAAATCATCGGCGCCGTTATCGACGTAGAATTTGATCGGGACAGCATCCCGCAGGTATACGATGCGTTAACAGTCGACGACAGAGAGATTACCCTGGAAGTCCAGCAGCAGCTGGGCGATGGCATTGTTAGAACAATTGCCCTGGGTAGTACCGAAGGATTGAGCCGTGGCTTGACTGTACAGGACACAGGCGCGCCGGTATCTGTGCCAGTTGGTACCGAAACACTTGGTCGCATCATGGACGTGTTGGGACGCCCGATCGACGAACGCGGCCCCATTGGTGAAAAGGAAAAAATGCCTATTCACCGTAAAGCACCTACCTATGAAGAGCTTTCCACCTCAAACGAACTGCTCGAAACAGGGATCAAGGTTATCGATCTGGTATGTCCTTTCGCGAAGGGCGGCAAGGTTGGTCTGTTCGGGGGTGCGGGTGTAGGCAAGACCGTAAACATGATGGAGTTGATTAACAACATCGCTACCGAACACTCAGGCTTGTCAGTATTTGCCGGAGTGGGTGAACGTACTCGTGAAGGTAATGACTTCTATCACGAGATGCAGGAATCTGGCGTAATCAACCTCGAAGGCGAGTCCAAGGTATCCATGGTATACGGCCAGATGAATGAGCCCCCGGGTAACCGTCTGCGTGTTGCGCTGTCCGGATTGACCATGGCTGAAAAGTTCCGCGATGAAGGTCGTGACGTGCTTCTCTTCATCGACAATATTTATCGTTATACGCTGGCGGGTACTGAAGTATCTGCACTGCTGGGTCGTATGCCTTCTGCGGTGGGCTATCAGCCAACACTGGCGGAAGAGATGGGAGCCCTGCAGGAGCGTATTACTTCAACCAAGACAGGCTCCATTACGTCTATCCAGGCGGTATACGTACCGGCGGATGACTTGACTGACCCGTCTCCAGCAACGACCTTCGCTCACCTTGACGCGAAAGTAGTACTGTCTCGTGACATCGCTGCCCTGGGTATTTACCCTGCGGTGGATCCTCTCGACTCCAGCTCTCGTCAGCTCGACCCACTGGTCGTAGGTCAAGAACACTACGATGTGGCGAACGGTGTGCAGACAGTATTGCAGCGCTATAAAGAACTAAAAGACATCATCGCGATTCTGGGTATGGACGAGCTGTCTGACGAAGACAAGCAGACGGTGGCACGGGCACGTCGTATTTCCCAGTTCCTGTCACAGCCATTTACCGTTGCTGAGGTATTTACCAACGCGCCAGGTAAATACGTATCGCTGAAAGATACAATTGCAGGCTTTAAAGGCATTCTGGATGGTGAATATGACCACCTGCCTGAACAAGCCTTCAGCATGGTGGGTTCCATCGAAGAAGCAGTCGAGAAGGCTAAGAAGCTGAAGTAATACCCTCGTGTTTGTGAAAACACAGGCTACGAAGGCACCAAGCAAAAGGCCGGAAGGAGATTTTTTATGTCAATGACAATGCACTGCGATATCGTTAGCGCCGAAAAGAGTATTTTCTCTGGACGCGTAGAGATGGTTGTCGCCGCGGGTTCATTGGGAGACCTCGGTATTGGGCCAGGCCACGCACCCCTGATCACTTCCCTGATCCCGGGCCCGGTTCGGCTGGTCAAGGACGGCGGTGAAGAAGAAGTCTTCTATGTCTCAGGTGGATTCCTTGAAGTTACCCGCAACGTGGTTACATTGCTCACCGACACGGCCTTGCGTGCGGATGACGTCGATGAGGCTGCGGCTGAAGCTGCCATGCAGGAAGCCGAGAGAGCCATGCAGGACGCCAGCGCTGAGCTGGATTATGGCACGGCAGCGGCCCAGCTGGCCGAAGCAGCGGCACAGCTAAGAGCCTTGAGGCAACTGAAGAATCGGGCACAGTAAGCCATTTACGAATCCAGGGAAAAGGTAGCGAGAGCTACCTTTTTTTTTGGTAATCTATTGGTAATTCCGCTGTATGCGACGGCGAATCAATTGCGAGAGTTCTAAATGGAAGTAGTAATACTGGCGGCCGGTAAGGGCACCAGAATGCAATCAGATACGCCGAAGGTAATGCACGAGGTCGGGGGCCAGCCTATGCTCGCGCATGTACTCTCAACGGCCAGGGCACTACAAGCAAACCGGATTCATGTGGTAATAGGTCACGGGGCCGAGCGCATTAAGCAGGCGTTCGATGGTGGCAATACCGGACCAGAGCTGGTCTGGGCCCTGCAAGCCGAACAACTGGGCACGGGGCATGCTGTGCAACAGGCTATATCGGCGGTGGATACCTGCGCTTCAGCGAACCCGGTTCTGGTGCTGTTTGGCGATGTGCCGCTGGTAACTATCGACACCCTGAATTCGGTAATCTCACACTGTAGCGAGAACAGCCTGTCTCTACTCACCGTCAATGCCGCAAATCCTAAGGGTTTGGGGAGGATTCTGCGAGACGAGGAAGGCAACATTCTTGGCATAGTGGAAGAAAGAGATGCAACAGCGGAACAAAAGCGCATAACTGAAGTCAACAGTGGAATCATGGCGATTCCCGCCAATCGATTGGGGGGCTGGCTTGACGCACTAAGAAGCGACAATGAGCAGAACGAATACTACCTGACCGACATCGTGGCCCTCGCCAGAAAAGATGGTTGCAATGTGCGGAGCAGTATCGCCAAATCTGAAATGGAAGTAATGGGCGTGAACAACAAATCACAACTAGCCCAGGTGGAGCGCTATTTTCAAATGACACAAGTCGAGCAATATCTACTGGCAGGGTTGACCCTAAGAGACCCGTCACGTTTCGATGTGCGTGGCGAGTTCCTGTTTGGCGCCGATTGCACTGTGGATTGCAATGTGATCCTGGAGGGGCGTGTGTCTCTGGGCAACGGCGTTAGTATTGGCGCGAACTGCATCATCAAGAACGCTAGAATAGGTGATGGTGCAAATATCCAGCCTGGCACAATTATTGAAGATGCAGAAATCGGGGAGCATGCCAGTGTAGGGCCCATGGCGAGAATTCGACCAGGATCTGTGCTGGGTGTAGAATGCAAAATAGGTAATTTTGTTGAAACCAAAAATGCAAAGATTGGCAAGGGTTCGAAAGCCAGCCATCTGGCCTATCTTGGTGATGTGGAAATTGGGGAAGGTTGCAATATCGGTGCAGGTACCATTGTGTGTAACTACGACGGGATAAATAAACACAAAACCCGTCTTGGAAATAATGTTTTTGTTGGATCGAACAGCGTATTAGTCGCACCACTGGAATTGGCAGACAATGCCTTTGTCGCCGCTGGCTCCGCAATCAATACAGACGTCCCCCCCGATAACCTCGCGGTGGGCAGGGCAAAACAACGCAATATTGCAGGCTGGAAACGACCAGTCAAAAAGCTGTAGAAAGCAGTACTCGTAAAACATAAATTATCAAGAGAACTCTATAAGCAATTAATCATGTGTGGAATCGTTGGCGCAGTAACAGAGCGAAATGTCTCTGGTATTTTATTGGAAGGGTTAAAGCGACTCGAGTATAGAGGCTACGATTCAGCGGGCCTCGCTCTGATTCAAGATAATTCTGACAAGATCAAATTTGTCAAAACAGTAGGCAAAGTAGACTCGCTGGTTAAGGCGGTGAATAGCGCCAAGGCCGTCGGGCATATTGGCATTGCGCATACTCGCTGGGCAACGCACGGTAAACCCTCGGTAACCAACGCTCACCCTCACAATTCGGATAGCGAAATCGCAATCGTTCACAACGGAATCATTGAAAACTACGAAGTAATCAAGAAGCACCTTGAGCAGAGTGGCTATGCCTTCAAGACACAGACGGACAGCGAAGTTATCGCCCATCTGATACACCAGGCCAGGAAAGGCGGGAAAGTAAGCCTGCTCGATGCTGTAAGGCGCATAATTAAAAAGCTACACGGCGCCTATGGAATTTGTGTAATAGACAGTAGCAATCCGGACCAGATCGTTGTGGCCCGCTCCGGAAGCCCATTGGTAATCGGTTTGGGAATGGGTGAGAATTTCGTCGCCTCTGATCCGCTGGCGCTTGGCCAGGTTACCGACAGGTTTATCTATCTGGAGGAAGGGGATGTAGCCAGGGTAGAGCTGAATAGTATCGAGATCTGGAATGGCGACAAGAAGGTCAGCCGAGCCGAATCAAAAGTACTTAACCATACCAAGGACAGCGAGCGGGGCGAGTACAAACATTTTATGCTCAAGGAAATTTATGAGCAGCCCCAGGTGATACGCGACACGCTGGATGGAAGAATCAGTGATGTACATGTTCTGGAAGAGGCTTTTGGCGTCAATGCGAAGAAAATATTTGATAAGGTAAAAGCCATACAGATCGTCGCCTGCGGGACCAGTTTCCATGCCGGGCTCGTTGCGAAATACTGGCTGGAATCCATATCCCGCGTTCCCTGCTCAGTTGATATCGCGAGCGACTACCGCTACAGGGATATCATTGTCCAGCCCAATACACTGTTTGTCACCATCTCCCAGTCTGGCGAGACGGCCGACACTCTTGCCGCATTACAGTACTCGAAAGGGAAGGGCTATGTTGCCTCACTAACGATTTGTAATGTGGCTACCAGCTCTTTGGTGCGGGAGTCTGATTTCTGCATGCTGACCAAGGCTGGACAGGAAATCGGGGTGGCATCCACCAAGGCGTTTACTACCCAGCTGACAGTACTACTCCTGTTGGCGATCGTCATGGGGCGTCGCAACGGCTTGAAGCCCACCCAGGAAACCCGCCTCGTAAAAGAGTTGAATACCCTGCCAGCCATCGTGGAAAAAACTCTGGAGTTGAACAAGCCGATCAAGAAAATTTCCAGACAGTTCACGAACAAGCACCATAGTCTGTTCCTTGGCAGAGGAATTCACTACCCGATTGCCAAGGAAGGGGCACTCAAGCTCAAGGAAATCTCCTATATCCATGCCGAAGCCTATCCATCGGGAGAGTTGAAGCATGGCCCGCTGGCACTGGTAGACAATAAGATGCCGGTTATCGCGGTTGCGCCCGATAATGATCTACTGGGAAAGCTGAAGGCAAACCTCGCCGAGGTAGCCGCCAGGGGCGGCAAGCTTTATGTGTTCGCTGACGCCAATGTATTGCTCGAGTCAGACAAGAACAGCAAAGTGATTCATGTGCCGCCCTCGCCAGAAGCGCTGGACCCCATCGTATTTACCATTCCGCTACAGCTGTTGGCTTACCACGTGGCGGTAATGAAGGGCACTGATGTTGACCGACCACGTAACCTCGCCAAGTCGGTAACGGTGGAGTAAATAGAACTGTCTAAATAATTTGATTAAAAATATTAAAAATACTGGTAGTTGGATTGGTGTTGGAACAGCAATAGGGGCAGCAGTTTTTGCAGCAACAAATGAACCAACTTGGATTGCGGTAGGTATTACAGTCGGTGCAGCGTTTAGTTGGAAAAATCCAATTAATAAAAAATAAGAAGCATCTTTAATTTTTAATAAAGTTTTACAAACCTGAAAGTATACAGCTAAATCTAATGAATGACTGTTGACTAGTGCGCCGAGATACGGGTGCCTGGCCGCGTAAACCAGATAGCCTCAATCCCGGCTCGGGTTCTGGGTGCGCAGGGCATTCTGGCTCTTCTCGAGTTTCTTTATATGCTCTTTCAGGAACGGTTTGCGGTGGATTGCCACGCCCGTGGCTAACACATCGATAACCACCAGGTGTGCAATACGCGATGAAACGGGTGTCGCAGCCTGCAGATCTTCTTCCATATTGACAGGTATGGAGATACTGCAGAGCTTGGCCAATGGTGTGCCTTCCGGTGCCAGGCCGATCACTGTCGCGCCAGCCTCTATCGCCAGGCTCACACTCTCCAGCAGGGCGCTGGTTCTACCCGATTGTGATATGGCCACAACCACATCGTCGGTGCCCAGGGCGATGGCAGACATATGCTGGATGTGAGGGTCTGTGTAGGCACTGGTGGAAAGTTGCAGGCGGAAAAACTTGTGCTGGGCATCGGTGGCGACCGAACTGGACGCACCAAAACCATAAAACTCGACGCGCCGTGCATTGTTGATGGTGTGGATTGCCTGTTCGAGAATCACGGGGTCCAGTTCATCTCGAACAGTCAGCAACGAGCCTATCGTTGTATCAAAAACCTTGTTCCGCAAGTCTTCTACGGTGTCACTGTCGTCGACGGCAAATTGGGTGAAGACACTGCCCAGACCCATTTGCTGAGCCAGCTGCAACTTGAAGGCCTGGAAGCCATTAAAGCCAATGGCCCGGCAGAAACGAATCACGGTAGGCTCGCTGACTTCCGTAGAGGAGGCGAGGTCCACGATGCGCATATTGATCACGTCATTGGCATTGGCAAGCACGAAGTCTGCCACCTTGGCTTCCGACTTGCGTAAGTCGGGCCTGCTCTCGGTAATTCGTCGAATCAGATTAGGTGATCGCACGGCTGGTCTGTAGAATGATTACTGTCTGGCAATGCTACCTAATAAGTCCTGGATAGTCACAGAGAAGCAACGCTTTCCATGAATACCGTCACGCTTGCGCCTTCGCTCCGCTTTGTCTCGAGCATTGAGGAAATCGGCCGCGAGCGCTGGAATGCTCTCACAGGCACCTCGAACCCCTTTACTCGCTATGAGTTTCTCCACGCTCTCGAAACAACAGGCTGTACCACTGCACAGTCGGGGTGGCAGCCCTATCACGCCGTCGTCTATGGCGGCACTGAGGGCAACGAGGGTACAGGGGAAAGCAATGAGGATTTCCCGCCAGTTCTGGCGGTGATGCCCCTTTACCTCAAGACCAACAGTTGGGGAGAGTATGTATTCGACTGGTCCTGGGCCAACGCCTACCAGAGCTACGGTTTCGACTACTACCCAAAGTTTGTAACCGCTGTGCCTTTCACGCCGAGCTTCGGACGGCGAATATTCATTGCCCAATCCCAGGGCCAGGCTGCCCTGCTCAACCTTATTGTAGAAAAAACCCGGGAGAAAGCCGAAGTCCTTGAGGCTTCCTCCTGGCATGTCCTGTTTCCGCTGGAAGAGGAATATGAATCCCTGTCAGAGCTGGGCTTGTTGACTCGAATCGCAACCCAGTTTCATTGGCAGAATCGCGGCTATGGTAACTTCGATGACTTTCTGAATGACCTGAATTCCCGTAAGCGGAAGTCAATCCGCAAGGAGCGCAAGCAGGTCAGTGAACAGGGTATCCGTTTCAGGGTCACCGAAGGAGATGCGATCAGCGATGAACAATGGGCGGATTTCTATCTCTATTACCAGACAACGTATCTGACCCGTGGCATGCAGGGCTATCTGAAGCGAACCTTCTTCAAGACCATTGCGAAGACGATGCCAGAGCAACTCTTTCTGGTCAATGCGGTAAAGGACGGCAGGGACATAGCAGCGGCGCTGTTCTTCAAGAATGAGGAAAAGCTGTTTGGTCGCTACTGGGGTTGCCGTAATGAGTACCAGTTTCTGCATTTTGAAACCTGCTACTACCAGGGATTGGATTACGCTATCGAGCACGGCTTGCAAATATTCGATGCGGGCGCCCAGGGCGAGCACAAAATCCAACGAGGTTTCCGGCCGGTGACCACCTATTCAAATCACTGGATCGGCAATCCAGGATTTTCTGACGCGATAGCAAACTTTCTCAGGGAAGAACGTCCGCATATCCTTGGCTATCAGCGGGATGCAAGCTCACTACTCCCTTTCAGAAACAGTAATCAAGGCTAGAGAACAAGAGCGTCGACTCCCATCACCAGGAAAGCCAGCGCAACTACCCAGGTTGCACAGGCCAGACCATCGATAATCGAATAGCGCAGTCTTGGATAGGCCGAGACTCCCACTACAGCCGGTAGAATGCTGCGCAGGGCAGGGATAAACCGGCCTATGAAAATCGCCATGCCCCCGAACCGGCGGACCATGGCCTCAGCGCGCAGGAGTTGGTCGCGATAGCGTCGCCCCACGGTCGAATCCATCAGTCGTGGCCCAAGCAGGTAACCGGTGTAATAGCCGAAATGATCGCCCACAGCAGCCCCAATAAAGGCAAGAGCCGCGATGGTTTCCACGCTTCCTACCTCATTGCTATAAAGAAAAACTGCCAGCGCAAATAGCAGTGCACCGGACACAAAGATGCCAATACCAATACAGGCTTCGGCAAAGGCAAGTACGGGTACCAGTAGCAGCGTGGCCTGTCCGTACTGGTCAAGCCACTGATTGAGCTGGTCTTCTATGGGAATGCTCCTTGCCGGGAAAATCCTGTCTACGTCTGTCTGGAACTACTATACGAAAAAACAGGAGTTCCGGCTCACCCGGCTTTAGAATGATAGCGGATTACAAGAATTCACCTCTGCACCTATAAAAATGTGCCCAGAAAGGAGGCTCAAATGAATCGACCCGCCCCAGGCTGCTGGCCTTTTTCAATAAAGACGCTTTTCTCTGCTTTGCGAGTTGGTACCCTGGCCCTGCTTGCGATAGCTGTGTCTGCGCAAGCGCAGCAACAAGATACCTACGACTATTGGCAACATCAAAGAGAAATGATTCGCCGTGGGCAACAAGCCGTCTTCATGTGCAATGGCCTGTTCACCTCAGGTCGCAGCCTTGAGGAAGTCTATGCCAGGGAACTGGCTTTCTTGCCTGACCCCATTGGAACGCCAGAAGGTGGCGACTATAACGTGAATTGGGAGTTGCGGGCGGTGGAGATTGGCAGCGCAGGCGCAGTTCCCACCATGCGAGCAGCCTTTCGTGAAGGCATTGGCTGCATCGTGTTACCACCAGACCAGACGCTGGCCGATGTCGATCGACTGCCGGAACTGACACTCCCCTATCCTCCAGGTAACCCGGCACAGATTCCATGGCCAGACGGCGATCTCGTAGAAGACAAACCACTTCCTTCCAACATAGACCAGGCTGCGCTGCTCGCCGTCTCAGACTGGGCCTTTGACAGGGGGACGCCGGAGCAAGCGACTATTAGCCTGCTAGTTGTATACGAGGGCGAAATCATTCATGAGCGCTATGCACCCGGTTTCGATATGACGACTCGCACTCGCACTTGGTCCACGGCCAAGAGCATGGCGTCCACATTAATCGGTATGCTCGTCGACCAGGGCCGCATGGATCTGGATGAGCCTCTGGGCTTCGAATGGTACCCGGAGGCACGATCACCGGAAACGGATCCAAGAAATGAAATCACTCTGCGCCATGTACTGAACATGTCCAGCGGCCTTGAGAGCATCGACAACAACCGGCTCGAATATGCAACGGGCTCCGGGCTTTCCTATTGGGCCGGTGCCAGTTCCGTAACCGGTGCCAGAAACAGGGCGCTCATCAGGGAACCCGGTACCCGTTTCGACTATGAGAACTACGATACCCTGCTGGCCGTGTATGCCATGAAACTCGCGCTGGGTGGTGAGAAAGAATATGCAGAGTTTCCACGCAAGGCACTGCTGGACAGGATCGGCATGCGGAACACCCTGGTAAGCACTGACCGTTTCGGAGATTTCATTCTCAGTAGTCAGGTATATACCAATGCGAGGGACCTGGCACGTTTCGGGTTACTGTATCTCAACGAAGGTGTCTGGAATGGAGAAAGACTGCTGTCCAAAGAGTGGATAGATTTTGTCAGGACACCTGCCCCATCAACCAGAGAAATTGGCAGCATGTATGGTGGGCAATGGTGGCTGGTTCCGGATAACCGCAACGATGTGCCCAAAGACGCGTACTCCACGGCTGGTAATCGGGGCCAATTCACTATCGTCGTGCCCAGCCATGATCTGGTTATAGTGCGCCGGGGACTCGATTATGGCAGGCAGGGATTCGATCGTTGGGATCTTACCCGGGAGGTCTTGAAGGCCATTAACCAGTAGAGGCCACGCACCTGCTGTGATTGATGTAAAAAGATTTTACAGATGCAAAAGGGGCCACAACGGCCCCTTTTTTGCGTGATTTTTTGGGGGGGATGGAGATCAGAATGCCCGGTAGATTTCCCCAAAGACATTGGTCACCCTGGGCAGGCCATCGGGTCCGACGCTGATATCGAGACCGTCTCCATAAACCCTGTCCCAGCTCACACCATTCCAGCGATAGATGCCTTTCAGGGCATCCCAGTCATCATCGGCGGTACCAACGACCCATACCGAGCCATCTGCCCCTACGCCGATATCACCGGCTTCACCGGGTAATTCCACCCAGCCTGTATCCGTCAATGTGTAGATGTGATCACTGAACCCAACCACCCAGGGCTGGCCGTCGGGGCCGACATCAATACGGCTGCCAGAACCGCCGAAACTATCCCAGTACGATCCATTCCAGCGGTACACACCCTCAAAGGACGCGACCCAGACTGAGCCATCCGCGCCGATGCCAATATCCAGTGCTTCACCCGGAACTCGCTCCCAGAAGCCGAAATCATCAAGGCGGTAGATCTCGTGATCGAAGTTAACCACCCAGGGCTTGCCGTCTGGCGCCACATCGATCCTCAGGGCGCCACCGTCAGCCCTGTAGGCGCCGGGGCCACCCAGGCGGTAGATTCCGTAGCCACCGGGTCGCGGGTCTGTACCGATCACCCAGGTATCCTCATTTGCGCCAACAGCGATGTCGTAGGCAAACCCGTGCATGAGGCGCCAGTCCGGGAAGGGTGTAAACGGCCGCGGATGCTGGGGTGGAGGAGGCTGGTGTTGGCCGTAATTAACCAGCACAAAACGATTATCTCCCCGGCTCTCGAGCTCCAACCAATACGATGAGCCCCCAACTGATGCTTGAGGTATGGTTAGTAAGTCTTCACTAAATGTTGCAGCTAACAGACTGCCACTGGGATCAACGGGTGACGAGGCCACCAGTATAAGCTCCACCTGGTCGCCACGATCCACGACCTCAAACTCGGCGTGAAAGGCACCTCCGGCGGACGTGATTTCCGGGACCAGCAGGATGTTGTCCTGTAACTCGGCGCTCTGCGCGAGGGCGCTGGTCGCTTGCAGTACAGCCGTGAAGGCTAGAACAATACGAAGTCTGAGGGCTTTGCCTGAATACATGCCATGCAATGTACGGGCTACAGGCTGAATGAATTCTTAATAGCGGTAGCAGCAATAGCTGTTATCTACTCCACACCAGCATCTGATTGTTGGCGGGCATGGCATTGTTTTCGAGGAGGGTGAATCCGGCGCGTTCCGCCAGACCCCCGACCCATTCGAAATCCCGTAGTCCGCTTGCCGGGTCACGGTCTTTTAACCACAGGTCAAAATGGGCATTGGACTCTGTAGTGAACTCACCCCCGTATTTGAACGGGCCATAGATAAGCAGCTTGCCGCCAGGATCCACATGTTGGCCTACGGCCTTGAAGAAGTTTTCCACCGAGGCTGCGGACATGATATGCAGGCTATTTGCCGTGAACACTGCAGAATAACGGCTAAGCGGCCATGGCTGATGGTCTACATCCAGGGCGAGTGGCGGTGCCAGGTTGGGAAGGTCAGCCGCGACGATTCTCTGCCTGACAGTATCGATGGCAGCGGGAATATCCGTTGCCTGCCAGACCAATCTCGGAAAATGGGCGGCAAAATACACCGCGTGTTGTGCCGTGCCACTACCGATTTCCAACAGGGAGTCGGCACCCTGCAGGTGACGATCCAGAACTTCCCGAATAGGGATTTTGTTGTTCTCAGCCGCCTGGCTGAAAGGGAGCGCGTCAGGCATAGTCAGGAACTATCAGTTACTCGGAACGATTACAGGGCGGTGGTGAACACCGTGTTCACGGCTTCTGTTTGCGCTTGAATACCAGCTTCCTGTCTGTTGATTCAGACTCATCGAAACGATACCCCTCAACATCGAAGTCTTTCAACCGGGCAGGATCTTTCAGTCGGTTCTTTACGATATAGGAAACCATCTGCCCGCGCGCCTTCTTGGCGAAGAAACTCAGCACCCGAAACTGACCATTCGACCAATCCTTGAATTGAGGCGTGATCACTTGTCCGACAAGCTCTTTACCCTGGATCGAGTTGAAATACTCATTGGACGCCAGGTTTATCAGTATTCGCTTGTCTTCGGGGTAGGCGGCCAACTCAGTATTCAGTTTGTCTGTCAGCCTGGAGCCCCAGAACTCGTAGAGGTCTTTGGCCTTGCCGCTGGCGAACTTGCGACCCATCTCCAATCGGTAGGGCTGCATGAGATCCAGGGGGCGCAAGAGTCCGTACAGACCAGAGAGGATGCGCAAGTGCTTCTGGGCAAAGTCGAGATCAGCAGCGCTGTAATCCTCGGCTCGCAGGCCGAGATATACATCACCCTTGAACGCAAAGAGCGCCTGCCGGGCATTCTTCAGATCGAATGGTGTATGCCAGTTCAGGTAACGCTGAAAATTCTCTTCAGCTAGCGATGAGGAGATATTCATCAATTCAGCCAGGTCATCCGGCTGTAATTTCTTAAGGCCTTTTACAAGCTGTTGGGATTCAGCGAGGAAGTCCGGCTGACTGTGCTTGCGGGTTTTTACCTTGGATTCGTAGTCCAGCGATTTGGCTGGGGAAACCACCATTAACATACTCTATTCCTGTGTATCGAATTCCAGCCACCATTGCAGTGGGGTTACGCCATCTTCTGGATCATAGACATTGCCATAATACCAAACCGTACCCGGGCAGGCTGCACAGGCGGCATCGAGATGTTCTTCAATAGTCTTGAAGCCCAGTGACACATGCACACTGTAGACCAGGCCCCGGTCACTGACCAAATCGCGCGCACCGCCCAGCTTTTCAAGGCGGGGGGTGAGAAAGTCATCAACCTCATCTATGCCTCGTTTACGAAAAATACGCACACACAGATTACCGCTGCGCCGCTCGAGCTCATACTGAGCGATTGCGGGATTGATCAGGCTTACGGTATCGCCGCTGGCCAAATTGCGGGCAAACAGGGGAGAGCGGAGTAAACGCACTCGCCTGGGGTCGTCCTCGAGATACTCTGCCTGTATTGTCTCGAATACGGGAGCGCCGTCTGGTCCGAGTCCGGCCAGAAATGGGAGTTCCACTGATTTTGAGTTTTCCATTGCCCGAATAGCCTGTGCAGGGGTCATGCCTTTATGATGGGGGGCTATGATAGAGAGACTGCATCGAATTGCCACCCTGTTGAGCCGATATAGACCGGTCTTGCTGATATTGGCTGCGCTGGGCTTCATCCTGGTGCTGGGCAGCCTCGTTGGCAATCCCTGGCTGGCCTCGGATGAGTGGCTCATGCCGGCCCTGGCTTTGTTTCTGTGGGCGCTACTGCTCTACAGCCTTAGCTGGCTATTCCTCACAATCCCAGGTCCGGAACAGTCGGGCATGGCCTGGCGACAGCGAATAGCCCGTCGCTTTCGGCGCGCCTTGCTGTGGGTGGCAGCTGCGCTATTCCTGGCCTTGAGCGCGGCGGTACTATTCCTCAGTTATCAGCTGCTGCGGGTGTCGTTGCTCTGACCCAGGCTTGCCGGAGCCCCCTGATATGTCGCTTTATCGGTGCCAAACTGGGGATTTGTGGCATTATAGGGCGTCTCGAAATCACTGCTGGTATCCCCACACAAGATGGAAACACTCGTACGCTACATAGACGCCGTGTCCGAGCGGCTTGGCCGCTCAGCCGCATGGCTCTCGCTTCTGATGGTGCTGGTGATGGGACTGATAGTTCTGTTGCGCTATGTATTTCAGTACGGCTCTATCGCCCTCCAGGAATCGGTTATGTACATCAATGCGCTGATCTTCACTTTCGGCGTAGGATACACATTAAAAGTGCAGGGCCATGTTCGCGTGGATGTGTTCTACAACCGACTAGGTGGCAGGTGGAGACACCTGGTGGACTGCATCGGCGTGGTCGCATTCCTGTTCATTAGCGTGGGCTTCGTCATCTGGGCGAGCTGGGATTACGTGGCTGTGTCCTGGCGTATTCGAGAGGGGTCTCCCGAGTCCAGCGGGCTACCCTTCGTCTACCTGCTCAAGACTTGCCTGCTACTGCTGCCCGCATTGCTGGCCCTGCAGGGAATCGCCGAACTGTGGAAATCTGTGTCTTCGCTACGAGCGAGCACCGAAGGCCTGCGGACAAACGAACAGCTGGATTAACGTGGTCGAACTCTTACCCATCATCCTGTTCCTCACGGTGTGCCTGTTTCTCATGGCAGGTTATCCAGTGGCACTTACCTTGTCCGGGGTATCACTACTCTTCGCGGGTCTTGGGCAATTGGCAGGGGTCTTTGACCCCGCCTTCATCTCCCTGATACCCAATCGTCTGTTCGGCATATTTTCAAATCAGAATCTGTTTGCCGTACCGCTGTTTGTGTTCATGGGGTCAATGCTGGAGAAGTCCCGCATCGCTGAAGACCTGCTAAAGAACATGGAGCTGGTGTTCGCACGCCTCCCGGGAGGTCTGGGAATCTCGGTGATTCTTGTGGGCATGCTGCTCGCGGCCAGCACCGGGATAGTAGGCGCCACGGTCGTTACCATGGGCCTGCTATCCCTGCCGTCCATGTTGAAAGCAGATTACCGCCCATCACTGGCCTGTGGCACCCTGTGCGCTACCGGCACGCTTGGGCAAATCATTCCGCCTTCGATTTGCCTGGTACTCCTGGGCGAAGTGATCGCCAACGCCTATCAGCAGTCTCAGTTAAATGCCGGCGTATTTGCGCCGGATTTTGTGTCGATCGGGGATATGTTCGCCGGGGCCATCATCCCCGGACTAATTCTGGTTTTGGCCTACGCTGCCTATGTATTGTTTATAGCCGTGACGCAACCGCAGGCAGCGCCGTCGGCAAAAATCGCTGAGGGTGTCGACAAACGACAACTCCTTGTAGCACTGGTAAAAGGCCTTTTTCCGCCAGTGCTGCTGATGATCGCCGTTTTGGGTTCCATACTGCTAGGGATCGCAACACCGACAGAGGCCGCCTCGGTAGGTGCAATAGGCGCCATGTTGCTCGCATTGAGTCGCGGCAAGCTGAATATCGCTATTCTGCACGGGGTCTCACTCGAGACACTGCGCATCACCTCGATGGTTTACCTGATACTCCTCGGCGCGACGATATTTTCGTCCATTTTCAGAGGTTTCGGTGGGGAAGAATTGATAGAGGGATTCTTCACTGCCATGCCAGGCGGTGTCGTCTCTGCCACTATTGTGGTGATGCTGGTGATCTTTCTGTTGGGATTTATCCTGGACTTTATCGAGATCACTTTCATGGTTGTGCCCCTGATTGGTCCCGTGTTGTTGGGCATGGGCCTGGATCCCATATGGCTGGGGGTGATGATTGCTGTGAACCTGCAAACCTCATTTCTCACACCCCCCTTCGGTTTTTCACTGTTCTATCTGCGCAGCGTGGCACCGGATAGTGTAGCGACCACCGATATTTACAGAGGCGTCATTCCTTTTGTCGTATTGCAATTATTACTGTTGCTGCTGCTGGCCTATCAACCGGGTCTAGTGACCTGGTTGCCTTCAATTTTGAACTGATCCGGAGAACTACATGTCTTCAACAGAGGCAGAGAAACCCGATATCCAGGGTGAGCTGGCTTTACAAACCCTGGCCATGCCGAAAGACACAAATGCCAACGGCGACATTTTCGGCGGCTGGCTCGTGTCACAGATGGACCTCGCCGCCGGCATTATCAGCAAGCAAGTAACCAAGGGCCGATCCGCTACCGTGGCTATCGAAAACGTCTCATTTCTGAAGCCAGTGAGCGTGGGTTCAACAGTGAGTTGCTATGGCAGAGTGACCCGGCGTGGGCGGACATCCGTGCATATTGCGGTGGATGTCTGGACCTGGCACATGCTCACCGATACCGACGGTGTCAAAGTGGCGGAGGGTCTATTCGTCTTTGTAGCCATCGATGACAACGGCAAGCCGCGCCCGCTACCCACCTTGGAATGAAACTGGATCCGGTAAGATTCGTCGGCCCCTTGATCAGCTTCGGCCTGGTTTCCGCTGCAGCGTTCATCTATTTCACATTTCATGGTTTGCCCTGGAATATTCAAACCGACGAATCAGATTTCACAATTGTCCAGCTCGCCGAATTCAGCGAAATGCTCGAAGAGTCTTCCGCCCTGGCCCAATATGGTGGGCTGCTGTGGACACTCAATGACAGTGGTGCCGATGCTGTGGTGCATAGCCTGGACCCCGATGGCGGTGAACAGCAAGCTATCCCGATAGCAGCTGCCGAGAATGTGGACTGGGAATCCATGGCTCACGATAGCCAGTTTCTCTATGTAGCCGATACCGGCAACAACGCCAATACGCGGGATGTATTCACTGTCTACCGAATCGCCTGGTCAGGACTGTTGCAGGGTGAGGGGACCGCAGAAAAAATCGAACTGCGCTATAACGACTACCAGTCCGGAAGGCGAACAGCCCATAACTTTGATGCAGAAGGTCTGGCTGTACGAGGCGATGAGCTGTGGCTGTTCACCAAGAACCGGGGTGATCGCCAGACCAATCTGTACAGATTTCCCAAGCTACCTGGTAGTTATTCACCAGACCCCTATCAACAATTACCGGTGGATGCCCTGGTGACAGCAGCCGATATCCATCCGGAAACGGGTGAACTGGCTTTGCTGGGTGTACGCCGTAACAGGCAAACCTACCTGTGGAGAGCACCGACGAGCAATGAGGGTGTAGATTGGTCCAGAATGGTGGAGACAGAAATCCAGCCAGCGGATCAATGGGAAGCCGTATTGTGGGACAGCAGCGAGCAACGGCTCCTGCTCACCCACGAAAATAACACGCGCGGCTTCGCCGGTCTCGCCGAGCTGAAACCCTAGTTGGCTTCCAGTCTTCGTGCTTCGATGAGGGCCTCTTCGGCGATGGCGTTATAGTTCATAACCCCTTCACGAAAACTGCTCCAGGACTCATAGATACGGCGAGTCGTTTCATCGGTCGCTGCCAATTCCCGCACAACGTCATCGGACAGGCGGCGTAATTCGAGTAGTACATCATCCGGAAGGCGGCGTAACTCGACCCCTTCTTCTTCAACCAGAGTCCGCAAGGCCTCATTGTTCTTTGCCATCAGCTCATCCAGCAGAGTCTGGTTCATCACCTCGGCTCCGGTCATCAGGATAGCCTGCAAGTCTTCCGGTAGCGCCTCGAAGCGCTCCTTGTTGAAGATTGTTTCCAGCGTGGAGCCGGGCTCATGCCAGCCAGGATAGTAGTAATAGTCGGCCACGGTATGATAGCCGGCGGCAAGATCGTTATAGGGGCTCACAAACTCAGTTGCATCTAGGGCCCCTGTCTGCAGTGCCGTGAATACTTCGCTTACCTGCATGGTAACCGGAACGCCACCGGCTCTCCTGAACACTTCACCACCAAGACTGGGTATGCGCATCTTCAAGCCCTGCAAATCTGCGAGGGAGTTAATCTCCTTGTTAAACCAGCCAAACATCTGGGTACCCGAGTTGCCACCACGCACTGGAATCAAATTGAAGGGCGCATAGATTTCCCGCCACAATTCATTGCCGCCACCGAATCGCAACCAGGCGTCCTGCTCGTAGCTGGTCATACCAAAAGGAATTGATGAGAAGAATGGTGTACCAGGAATCTTGCCCTGCCAGTAGTAAGCGCCGGTGTGGCCAATCTCCGCGACCCCCTGAGATACCGCATCGAATACCTCAAGGCCACCTACTAACTCATTGGCACCGTAGACACGAATACGCATGCGTCCGTTACTCATGGTTTCTACGAGGTCTGCGAAATACTCTGGTGAGGTACCCAGCGCAGGAAGATTTTTAGGCCAGGATGTAATCATCTTCCATTCGTATACTTGCTGCTCAACTGCGGCGCTGTTTCCATTCGCTGGGGCAGTTTGCTGTTGCTCACCACAAGCTACTAACAGCCCACAGAGAAGTGAAAGCAACAAAACCTGATAATTTTTCTTTTTCACTAAGCCATAACCTCTCGTAGCTTCATCACCGAACGTGATCCGCTACCGATTTAATTATCCCAATACTTCCAAATTCGCGTAGGAGAGCACCAGCCACTTGCTACCCACTGCGTCAAAGTTTACTTGTACCCGTGCATTGCTGCCCTGACCTTCATAGTTTAAAACCACACCCTCACCGAATTTTCCGTGAGCAACCCGCTGGCCAAGGCTGATTTCTGTATTTGGCACCGCAACGTCATTTCGCAGGCTCTTCCCGCCTCCGAGGCTACTGCCATTGCTCCGGCCTGCAGAGAAGCCCCTGTTAATCGTCGTCTTGAGGCGAATCTCCTCGACGAGTTCCTGGGGTATCTCTTTTATGAATCTCGACGGGCGACACAGGTTAACGTCACCGTGCAGACGCCGTGATTCCGCATAGCACATGTAGAGCTTGCTCTTAGCACGTGTTATACCCACGTAACAGAGCCGCCTCTCTTCTTCCAGGCCCACCAGGTTGTCCATAGACATTTTGTGAGGGAAAAGCCCTTCTTCCATCCCTGCGAGAAAAACCAGCTGGAACTCGAGTCCTTTCGCCGAATGCAGAGTCATCAACTGCACTGCATCTTCCGTATCGGCCGCCTGTGTATCCCCGGCATCCAGCGATGCCTGATCGAGGAAAGCGGCCAACAGTGAAGTAGACTTGAGGTCTATTTCTTCTTCTCCCATATCTGGGTCGTCGAAACTGCTAGCGGCGGTTATCAGCTCTTCAAGGTTTTCAATGCGGGCTCGGGCCTTTTCACCGCCTTCCTTCTCATGGTGTTTAATGAGTCCGGAGTTTTGCACGATGTATTCTGCTTTCTCATGCAGCTCCAATGACTCGCAGGCTTTTGCCATATCATCAATCAATTGCAGGAAGCCGTGCACGGCATTGGCAGCTCGAGAGCTGAGTAGGGATTGGTTGATACACTCCACACAGGCTTGCCATAGCGAACAGTTATGCTCGCGCGCGACCTGGCGGACGGTTTCCACGGTTCTTCCACCTATACCCCGAGTAGGGACATTGATGACCCGTTCCACCGATGTATCGTCGTGGCGATTTATCAGGAGTCTCAGATAGGCGAGGGCGTTCTTGATTTCGAGACGCTCATAGAAGCGATGTCCACCGTAGATGCGGTAGGGCATCCCAACCCGCAGAAGCGCGTCCTCCAATTCCCGCGACTGGGCATTGGAGCGATAGAGCACGGCCGCGTCGGCCCGCTGGTTGCCACCGTTGCTCCAGTCCTGCAAGCGATCCACGATGAAGCGAGCCTCATCCTGTTCGTTGAAGGCCTCGTAGATATAGATCGGTTCCCCTTCAGCCCCATCGGTCCACAGGTTCTTCCCGAGCCGGCCCTGGTTGTGGGCAATCAGCTTGTTAGCCGCATTTAGAATATTGGCGGTGGAGCGATAATTCTGCTCGAGCCTGACCGTTTCTGTATCGGGGAAATCCTTGCTGAACTGCTGGATGTTTTCGATGCGAGCGCCGCGCCAGCCATAGATCGACTGGTCATCATCGCCCACTACCATCAGCTGGTTGTCCTGGCCGGCGAGTACACGGAGCCAGGCATATTGGATCGTGTTCGTATCCTGGAACTCATCGACCAGTATGTATTGAAAGCGCTTCTGATAGTGCTGCAGGATCTGCGGATTGTTCAACCACAACTCATGGGCACGCAGCAGAATCTCACCGAAGTCGATCATGCCGCCCCGTTCGCAGGCCTCTTCGTAGGCCTTGTAGATCTGCAACATGGTCTTGGTGTAGTCGTCATCGAAGTGTTCGATGTTGTCAGCACGCAGACCCTCATCCTTCTGGGCATTGATGTACCACTGGCACTGGCGGGCGGGCCAGCGCTCCTCGTCAATACGCAGCGATTGATTGAGTCGCTTGATGAGCCTCAATTGGTCATCGGCATCGAGAATCTGGAAATCCTCGGCCAGACCGGCTTCCTGCCAGTGGCTCCGCAACAGGCGATGGGCCAGACCGTGGAAGGTGCCGACCCACATGCCGCCAAATGACATGCCAGCCAGCTCTTCGATGCGGCCACGCATTTCCCGAGCCGCCTTGTTGGTGAAGGTTACCGCCAGAATGGCAAAGGGAGACACGCCTTCCGCCTGCATCAGCCAGGCAATACGGTGCACCAGCACCCGGGTCTTGCCGCTGCCGGCACCAGCCAGGACCAGTAAGTTCCGGGCGGGACTTGCTACTGCATTGCGTTGTTCGTCGTTCAGAGAATCGAGTAAGTGGGATACATCCATAGGGGAAGCATTTTAGCGCCTCTGCCGCCAATGTTCCCTGACTTTCTGCATCCCGAAGACAGCGGATCGCGTCGAGTCACCAGCGCATATTTGCTAGAATGCGCGCTCGCCGCCCTGTTGGCGTGCCACTGTTTAAACAGGCCCTGATACCGTGGGATCAGGCCAGAAACCCCAGGAGACAACTATGTCGGTTAGACAAGACGACGCGCCATTCAACTGGCAGGATCCATTTTTGTTGGAAGAGCAGCTGACCGAAGAGGAGCGCATGGTACGGGACACTGCCCGCCAGTATGCCCAGAACAAGTTGCTGCCAAGAGTGCGTGAAGCCTACCGCAATGAGGAGACCGATCCCGCCATATTCCGTGAAATGGGAGAGTTGGGTCTGCTGGGCCCAATGATCGAAGGCTACGACTGCGCTGGCATGAATTACGTTTGCTACGGGCTCATCGCCAGAGAAGTGGAAGCCGTGGATTCCGGCTACCGCTCCATGATGTCAGTGCAATCCAGCCTGGTGATGCACCCAATCAACACATTCGGTAGCGAGGAACAGAAGCAGAAATACCTGCCGAAACTCGCCAGCGGTGAATATATCGGCTGTTTTGGACTCACCGAGCCCGACCATGGGTCGGATCCGGCCGGCATGAAAACCCGCGCCCGATCCGTGAGCGGAGGCTATAGCCTGTCCGGCGCCAAGAACTGGATCAGTAACTCACCAATCTCCGATGTCTTCGTGGTATGGGCAAAGGACGATGACGGTGTCATCCGCGGTTTCATCCTGGATAAGGGCATGGAAGGCCTTAGTGCCCCCAAGATCGAAGGCAAACTGGCACTCCGTGCCTCCATTACTGGTGAAATCGTCATGGACGAGGTCTTTGTCCCCGAAGAAAACAGATTGCCGCTGGCCCAGGGTCTCGGTGGCCCATTCAGCTGCCTCAACTCAGCCCGCCTGGGTATCGCCTGGGGCGCATTGGGTGCCGCCGAAACCTGTTGGCATGAAGCCCGCCAATACACTCTGGACCGAAGCCAGTTTGGCCGCCCACTGGCGGCGAATCAACTCATCCAGAAGAAACTGGCCCAGATGCAGACCGACATCTCCCTCGGCCTGCAGGGCTGCCTGCAGGCATCCCGCCTGCGCGACCAGGGCAAGCTGGCCCCACCACTGATCTCCCTGCTCAAGCGCAATTCCTGCCTCAAGGCACTCGACGCCGCACGGGAAGCCAGGGACATGCTGGGTGGCAATGGTATTTCCGACGAATACCCGGTAATGCGCCACGCGCAGAACCTTGAAGTGGTAAATACCTACGAAGGCACCCAAGACATCCATGCCCTGATACTCGGCAGGGCGCAGACAGGCATACAGGCTTTCACCGGCTAGCAAGTAACAAACGTACCTGATCGCGGCATGCCGCGATCAGGCTCCCCTTCCCCATATCCCTCGTCGATGAGGGTGTGGACAATCACCTGCCGAGTAACATCTATTGGCTACTTTTCGTTCAATTGGTTCATGAATTCAACGGAATAGTTGAATATGGATGGTAGGGCGACCATGTGCGGTGGCCCTCGATCAACAGCAGATGAAGGGATTCGATATCTCGCTCACAGGTAGTTGAGCAGCACACCAACAAAGATCACGGCCCCAACCCAATTATTGTTGAGAAAGGCCCGAAAACAATGGCCTGGCGCCCGATCACGGATCAGGTACTGTTGGTAGGCAAGTAAGCCGGCAGCAATAAGCAGAGAGACAAAGTAGGGCCCTTCCATTTCGAAGCGGCGCCCAGCCAACCACATGGCGACGATGAACATGACTTGCAGCATCCCGATCATCATCTTGTCCGCTTCGCCGAACAGTATAGCCGTAGACTTGACCCCTATTTCCTTGTCGAATTCCCTGTCGACCATGGCGTACTCCGTATCATAGGCCACCGTCCACAAGGCATTGGCAACAAATAACAGAAACGCAGCAGAAGGCAGAGCATTGGTTTGTGCCGTAAACGCCATGAGAATTCCCCAGGAGAAGGCGACACCCAATACCAGTTGAGGCAGGTTGGTAAATCGTTTCATGAAGGGATAGAGGGCGACGACTATAATCGCGCCGAAGGACAGCATTACCGTGAACTCATTGGTGAGTAGTACCAGACCAAACCCGATAACTGACAGTACAATAAAACAGTAAAGCGCGTCCTGCCGGGTTAAGGCGCCCCTCGCCAGCGGCCGCTTCTCCGTCCGGCTTACCTTGCCGTCGATGTTGTAGTCGGCAAAGTCATTCACGCAACAGCCAGCGGCACGCATGACTGTAGTACCGGCGATAAAGATTAACAGCAGGTCAATATCCGGAAATCCCGCTGCGGCGATCCAGAGTGCAGTCAGCGTAGGCCACAACAAAAGGAAAATACCGATGGGACGGTCGAAGCGGGTCAACTCCACGTAGGCCGGCAGTTTGGCAGAAAATTCTGGAAACCGGGCACGGAACTTGATGCGTAAACTGGACCAGATTGAGTCCGATTGTGACATGGGGGCTCACTGCGGAAATTGCATAGCAAGCGCGTAGCATAAAGATTTTATGGCGCTGTCACAACGCAGTTTTGTCGATGTCCGGGCTCGAGCTTTCGCATGTTGGAGCCGGGTGCGCAGGATGTGCTAGTCAGCGAAATTGCGAGCAATTGCCTCGATTTCTTCCCTCGAATCCACCACTTCCTGGGTCACTTCCAGGACCCGATCAATATCGAGCTCGTAACGATCAAAAAGATGCTCGGGAATATCTTCGCAGAGAGCGTCACCAATGCCGTGCTGACGCAATAAGCGCAGGGCGATGAAGATCAGGTTTGGATACGCGCAGTGAGGGCCGCTGTAGTTCGGGTCGTGCTGGTACTGAATTGCCGTGCCAATCTCTTCGGGCATATTCCACAGGTCCATGAGCCAGACACAAATCTGCTCCCGGGTAATTTGCAGCAAGTGATGCTCGATCACCATGTGGCTGACAGAAGGATTGGCTTCCATGTAGCGGCAGATCTGGGAGAAGTGGGGGGGAAAATATGACCCAGCACCAGGTAGCCGAAATTGTGCAGAAGGTCAGACAGGTAGGTGAGGCCTTTCCCCGGTTTGAGTTCAGCGGGCACCTGCTTCACGATCGCTTCCACCAGGGTGGAGCAGAAGATGGATTGGGTCCAGTAAGGAGTGATCCCATCAGCCTTGTCCTTGGGCATGGCGAGGGTCTTGCCGAGGGCCAATCCCAGGGCCAGGTTGCCAACCAGATCGAAGCCGAGTACACGCACGATGGCGTCCTGAACCGAGCGAATCTTCCCGGGGATCGCATAGTAGGGAGAGGCTGCCCAACTGACCACCTGTGCGGCAAGGCTCGGATCAGATTCCACGATCTCTGCCAGATCGCTGATTACCGCATTGGGGTCGGCGCGGAGCTGGATGATGCGTTGCGCAGTCTGGGGCAGGGTCGGAATTTCCAGTGTATCTTCCAATCTCTGCTTGATGCGGCGGGAAGCGAAATTTTTCACCGATGCCACAATCTGCTCCTGATCAGCGTCACGATCCGGTTTGTGATAGTAGAGTTCTGAAGCCGGCACAGCGATCCGCATTTCGAGCAAATCGTGCTCATGCTCCAATAGAGCCGCCTGCAAATCTTGCCTGTTAAATGTCGTTGACTCTGGGCTGTCATCTGAGCAGCTTCCATGCCTATTCCTTGTTATTTGTCTCTGCATTTCAATGCATGTGTTCGTTCCCTCTGCGTTAAGCATCGGGGTCTACTATCAGTATAGGAGTAGCTGGGGAGATCAGCAGGGCGAATTAGAAATTTTTTGCCCTAAACCTGTGGTGGCTTAGACGTTGACGAAATGAATTCGCTCGCCGATCCAGCGCCGAATGAGTGGATCTATTATTTCGGGGTAATTGCGCGTAATGCTCTCTGAGGCAGCCTTGACAGGATCAAGCAAGGAAGCATCCCTGCCAATATCGGCTACCCGGAATGTCATCAAACCCGTTTGCTGCGTGCCGAGGACCTGGCCTGGCCCTCTCAGCTCGAGGTCCTTCTCCGCAATATAAAAACCATCCGTACTCTCCCGCATTACTGTGAGACGTTTCTTACCATTATTTGACAGGGGAGTCTGATAGAGCAGCAGGCAGTGGCTCTGGGTAGAGCCGCGACCAACCCGGCCTCGTAGCTGGTGCAACTGGGCAAGGCCGAGTCGCTCCGGGTTTTCAATTACCATAAGACTGGCGTTAGGCACATCTACACCTACTTCAATCACGGTAGTGGCAACCAGCAGTTGTAGTTGGCCCTGCTTGAAGGCCTGCATGACGGACTGCTTTTCTTTCGCTTTCATACGCCCATGCACGAGGCCAACCTGGAGAGAAGCCAACTGCTTACCGAGTTGTTCGAATGTGGCCTCTGCCGCCTGCGCCTGCAGGGACCCAGACTCCTCGATCAGGGTACACACCCAATAAGCCTGACTACCGCCGCGGCAGGCTTGCTCAATGCGAGCTACTACATCATCACGACGCTCATTCGATATCAAAACCGTGTTAACCGGCGTGCGACCCGGAGGCAGCTCATTAATGATGGAACTATCCAGATCGGCGTAGGCGCTCATGGCCAGGGTGCGCGGAATGGGAGTGGCGGTCATGACCAACTGGTGGGGATGGATATCGGCGTTGCTCGCCTTGTCCCGCAGGGCCAGTCGTTGATGCACACCGAATCGATGTTGTTCATCGATGATGACCAGGCCGAGTCTGGCGAATTCCACGTCATCCTGAAACAAGGCATGGGTACCGATTAACAGCTTGATCTGCCCGCTTGCCAGCTCACCCAGAAGTTGTTGTCTCGCTTTGCCCTTGCTCTTGCCACTTAGCCAGCCAGGTTCGATACCCAGGGGCGAAAACCACTGGCTGAAATTATTGAGGTGCTGCTCCGCCAGGATCTCTGTGGGCGCCATGATGGCCACCTGGTAGCCACTGGTAATTGCCACCAGCGCTGTCATGGCGGCGACCACCGTCTTACCGGAGCCCACATCGCCCTGCAGCAGACGCAACATGGGGAAGGGCCGTCCCAGGTCGGCCTGTATTTCATCGATGGCAGTTTGCTGTGCCTTCGTGAGCTGGAAGGGCAGCGAATCCAGGAACGCGCCGGCGAGTTCCTTATCCATTCGCAAGCTGGGAGCGAGTTGTGCCTCACTACGTTGTTTGAACTGGCGCATGCAGAGCCGATGGGCGAGCAACTCCTCGAAAGCCAGACGCCGCTGGCCGGGATGACCACCGGTTTCGGACCAATCCATATTGGCATCTAGTGGCGGCGCATGAATTAACTGAATCGACTCCATGAGTGAGGGCAGCCCATATTCTTCGACAAGGGATGTTGGCAGATAGTCACTGAGATCCTTTGCCTGTTCGAGCAACTTCAGCGCCTGGCCGATGACATTTCTCAGGCGACCCTGCTGAATTCCCTCGGTGGTGGGGTAGATGGGAGTGAGGGAATCGGCAACCGGCTCTTCCCTGCCTGGCTCCAGTACCTTGTATTCAGGGTGGTAGATTTCCAATCCGGCGCGGCCTCTACGCACCTCGCCATAGCATCGAATGCGAGTGCCAGGCGCGAGGGCATCTTTCTGTGCCGCGGTAAAATGAAAGAATCGAAGGCTGATCAGGCCCTTGCCGTCGGTGAGTACGCAATGCAGGCTGCGTCGGCGGCCAAACTGGATCGTGTTGCTGGCGATCTCTCCCTCCAGCTGAACCGTCATTCCCAGCCGGGCGGTATTAACGGGACTGATCCTGGTTCGGTCTTCGTAGCGCAGTGGCAGATGAAACAGCAAGTCCTGGACATTGATAATCCCCAGCTGTTGAAACTTTTTTTGGAGGGCGGGACCAACACCCTTGAGCCGCGTCAAAGGCATTCGATCCAGTTGCAGACTAGCCATTGCTTAAAACTGAATTATGAGTATCGCGACTACTGACAGTAGCCGAATCTGCGGCGAAGTAGAAGAAATGTGTGAAATAAGGGGAAAGAAACTGGACCGAGCCTTAAAGGGACAGCACAGCTTCGACTTCAACCAGTGCTCCCTTGGGTAGGGCTGACACCTCAATCGTTGCCCGGGCCGGATAAGGCTCATTAAAGTAGCCAGCCATGATCTCATTCACCTGCGCAAATTCCCCGAGGTCGGTGAGGAAGATTGTGAGCTTGACCGCGTTGTCGAGACTACCGCCCGCAGCCGCTGCCACAGCCTTGAGATTGAGGAATACCTGGTGAGCTTGCTCTGCGACGCCGCCATTAACGATTTCCATGGTGACAGGATCCAGCGGAATCTGCCCCGAACAGAATACCAACGAGCCGACACGTACAGCCTGCGAATAGGGCCCGATTGCGGCTGGCGCGTTTGTGGTCTGTATTACGTCTACATCCTTGCTCATTGCAATGGGTCTCCGAGAGTGCGTTTTATCACCTTTCGAACCTTCCGGCTCTTCACCCGGCTGACCGTCGAAACGGCCTTGATAGCACGTACCCTGCGCATGACTCGCGCCAGGTGAACACGATTCTTCACATTAATGGACAGGTTAACAATACTGAAACGGGCATCCCGCTCGACGGTGCTGATCTTCTCGATATTTGCCTCGGCACCGGTAATGGTCGTTGCCAGTGTGGCAATAATGCCGCGTTCGTTCTCCAACTCTACCCGCAGCTCTACGGAGAACTCTCCTTCCACGTTGGGGTCCCAGTTGACAGCAACACATTTTTCCGGATTGTCGCGAATCTCAGCAATGTTATTACAGCTATCGGTGTGAATAACCATGCCACGACCGGAGCTGATGTGACCGACGATGGGATCGCCAGGAATCGGGTGACAGCACTTCGCATAGTTCATCACCATGCCTTCAGAACCGCGGATTGCAAGTGTGCCTTTTTCTTCTTTCTGTACGGGCTGATCCTCTTCCGCGCCCTGATGGGCGGTAAGTCGCTGTGCGATCATATAGGACATGCGATTGCCCAGGCCGACGTCTTCCAGCAGGTCGTCCAGGGACTGCAGCTGGGTCTGTGCCAGAACTGCGTCGATGTTTTCCTGCGGAACAGAATCCAGCTGACTGTCGAAACTGGCCAGCGCCTTGTTCAGCAAGCGTCGACCAAGGGCTACCGATTCAGAATGCTTCTGGTTCTTCAGGTAATGGCGAATATTGCTTCTTGCCTTACCGGTGGAAACGAAGCTGAGCCAGGCCGGATTTGGTTGGGTGCCTGGCGCCGTAATGATTTCCACGGTCTGTCCGCTTTGCAGCGGTTCACTCAGTGGCGCAAGCCGGCGATTGATGCGGCAGGCGACACAGGAATTACCGACGTCGGTGTGAACCGCATAGGCAAAGTCCACTGCGGTAGAGCCAGTGGGTAATTCCAGGATCATGCCCTTAGGGGTAAACACGTAAATCTCATCCGGGAACAGGTCGATCTTGACATGTTCGATGAATTCCAGGGAATTTCCCGCATGCTTTTGCATTTCCAGGAGACCACTCACCCACTCTCGCGCTCTCAGATGCGCGTTGGTTGGGAGGTCGTCACTGGACTTGTATAGCCAGTGCGCAGCGATGCCGTTGTTTGCCATCGCCTCCATCTCCTCGGTGCGAATCTGGATCTCAATAGGAACGCCGTGCATGCCAAACAAGGTGGTATGCAATGACTGATAGCCATTGGCCTTGGGAATAGCTATGTAGTCCTTGAATCGACCCGGGACGGGTTTATAAAGATTATGCACAGCTCCTAACACTCGATAGCAGGTATCGACGGAGTCCACAATAATACGGAACGCATATACGTCCATGATTTCAGAAAAGGATTTGCGCTTGCTGCGCATCTTCTCGTAAATGCTATAGAGATGCTTTTCACGACCAATGGTTCGCCCTGGCAGTCCTTCCCGTTCCAGACAGGCCTCCAGCGAGGTCTGGATCTGAGAAACAATCTCTTTTCGATTACCGCGAATCTGTTTGACTGCCGCAGCGATGCGCCGGGCGCGCATGGGATAGAGTGCTGCAAATCCCAGGTCTTCAAATTCAATCCGCACATTGTTCATACCAAGGCGATTGGCAATCGGGGCATAGATATCCAGTGTTTCGCGAGCGATGCGGCGGCGTTTCTCCGGTGTCAGTACATCCAGAGTCCGCATGTTGTGAAGGCGGTCCGCTATCTTCACCAGGATCACGCGCAGGTCTTTGGCCATCGCCATGGCCATCTTCTGGAAATTCTCTGCCTGTGCCTCGGCGCGGCTGCTGAAGGTTATCTTATTGAGTTTGCTGACACCGTCGACGAGGTCTGCGACGTTGTTACCAAATTGGGATTTGATCGCTGTCTTGGTGATGCCCGTGTCTTCGATTACGTCATGCAGCATGGCAGCCATGATTGACTGTGGATCCATGTGCATCTCACCGAGAATGCCGGCTACGGCTAGCGGGTGGGTGATATAGGGGTCGCCACTACGGCGGAACTGGCCATCATGGGCCTGCTCCGCGTAGTAATAAGCTCGGCGTACATTGTTTATCTGCTCGTGGGGCAGATATCCGGAAAGGCTGTCCGCGAGTGAATCAATGTTTCCAGCGACTGCTTGCAAGATTCAACTCCTGGAATCATTTCATTGTGGACACTTGTTGCGGGTCTAGATTTCGGTAGTTGGCTTGTCTTCCTGTTGTTCGGCGACTGCCTCAGCCATTTCCTCTTCAATTTCTTCCAGCTCCACGACGGGCTTTTCAACGAGGATACTGGCGTTCACGTGATTTTCTGCGATTTCCCGCAGAGCGATTACGGTCGGCTTGTCGTTGTCGACGCTAACGTAGGGGTCCTTGCCACCTGTCTGAATCTGGCGGGCGCGCTTGCTGGCCACCATGACCAGTTCAAAGCGGTTATCTACCTTGTCCAGACAGTCTTCAACTGTGATTCGTGCCATCTTAATACCTATTTATATGTGCCCGGAGCCGAATTCCAATGGTCTAGGCGGGAAATCGGAGGACCGGGGATTTTACTGGATTCTGCCGGAAAATGCATAGTTTTCCGCCAATTGCCGCCTCTAGTCGCTGGTAAGTGACCGCAGCAGCCCTGCCAGGTTCTCCTGCTGGGCGCTGGCCTTGAGGGAAGTGCTGCGGATGATGGCGTGCATATCCGCAAGCGCGGTATCGAAATCATCGTTAACCACGATGTAGTCGGCCTCACAGACATGCTGTATCACGCTGCGGGCCTGTTTCATGCGCTCAGCGATGGTCTCCTCACTGTCCTGGGCTCTTTCCTGCAGGCGCTGGGTGAGGGTTTCCAGTGAGGGCGGCAGAATAAAGATCGAGTAGGAGCCTGGATGCAGGTTCCTTACCTGGGCAGCACCCTGCCAATCGATCTCAAGGATAACGTGGCGCCCGCTATTCAGCTGCTCATTCACCCAGTGCTGGGATGTGCCATAGCGGTGACCATAGACTTCTGCACTCTCCAGGAAGGCGCCCTCGTGGAGCATGTTAAGGAAGCTGGCCTCATCGACGAAGTGGTAGTTGACTCCGTCAACTTCCTTGGGACGCCTGGGGCGCGTGGTGTGGGATACAGAGACACAAAGCGACCTGTCGCTGTCCAGCAGAGCCTTGACCAGAGTCGTCTTGCCTGCACCAGACGGTGCCGTGACGATAAAGAGCTTACCTTTCTTCATATGCCTGAATTTGCAACCTTGCCAGCTTTCGCTATTATTCGATGTTTTGAATCTGTTCGCGCATCTGTTCGATCAGGACCTTGAGCTCCACGGCGCCGCGAGTTGTCTCTGCCACGATAGACTTGGACGACAGCGTGTTGGCCTCCCGGTTCAGTTCCTGCATGAGGAAATCCAGGCGCCTGCCTTTCTGACCGGATGCCCGCAGCACTCTTTCCACCTCTGAGAGGTGCGAGTCGAGCCGATCCAACTCCTCGTCCACGTCTGCCTTCTGTGCCAACAGGGCCACTTCCTGTTCGAGACGTGTTGGCTCCAGTTCGGCCTTGAGCTCTTGTAGCCGGTCGAGCAGGTTCTGCCGTTGCGCGGCCAGGATTTCCGGCATCTTCTCTCGTGTGTCAGCGACCACAACTCGAATACTATCAATGCGTTGCTGCAGGAAGCCTTGCAGGTCACTGCCTTCCCGCTTGCGCGTGGCTACCAGGTCATCCAGAGCAGCGATGAACAGAGTGTGGGCTTCTTCTTCAATCCTGCCAAGGTCAACCTGACGATCGGCGATAACGCCAGGCCAGCGCAGCACATCCATGCTGTTGATGGCATTCTCACTGCCAAGCTGTGCCTGTATGTCGCGATTCGCCTGCAACAATTGCTCAACCAGATCACGGTTAATGGCGATGTCTACATTGCTGCTCTCGGCTGACTGAAACCTGAGTTGGCATTCGACCTTGCCTCGCGACAGACGCTTCCTGACCGCTTCACGAATCCGGTTTTCCAGGCCACGGAAAGTATCCGGCAGGCGGACGCTGGTCTCGAGGTACCGGTGATTAACGGAACGGATTTCCCATATCAGTGAGCCCCATTCCTGTTCTGTTTGCTGCCTGGTGAAGGCAGTCATGCTTGCTGTCATTGAGGTGGCCTGAAAAAAAGGAGCTATTCTATCCCATCATTACTGCAAAGACAGGTTCCCCGGCCTCGGAAAGACCAAGAAAACCCACACGACTCGCACTGTGCAGGTAATTCCCGCATAATTCTGCCTCCCACACATCCAGGAAAAATGACGAATTAAATGAGTAACAGGCCCAGTAAACGCGCAACGAATGAATTACGCGAGATCAAGCTCACCAGGAATTACACCAAGCACGCGGAGGGCGCAGTGCTCGTGGAATTCGGTGACACCAGAGTTTTGTGTACAGCAAGTGTAGAAGATTCGGTTCCACGCTTTCTCAAGGGCAGCGGCCAGGGCTGGGTAACGGCAGAATATGGCATGCTGCCCAGATCAACGGGGAGCCGTATGGACAGGGAGGCCGCTCGCGGCAGGCAATCCGGGCGTACTCAGGAAATTCAACGCCTGATAGGCCGTTCCCTTCGTGCTGCTGTCGACCTCAAGTTACTGGGTGAAAATACCATCAAGATCGATTGCGATGTGATCCAGGCGGACGGAGGAACACGCACGGCATCCATAACCGGAGGCTGTGTCGCCCTGGTGGATGCGCTTCGCCACCTGCAGGAAACCAGGAAAATCAATACCGACCCCCTTGTGCAAATGGTAGCTTCTGTCTCTGTGGGCATCTACCAGGGGCAGCCCATCCTGGATCTGGATTATGCCGAGGACTCGAGTGCTGAGACCGACATGAACATCGTGATGACCAGCAAGGGTGGTTTCATTGAGGTTCAAGGTACTGGTGAGGACGGTGAGTTTAGCCGCGAACAGCTGAATCAGATGATTGAGTTGGCCGAGCATGGAATATCAGAATTAATTGAACAGCAACTGGCAAGTCTCAATTGAATTTCGCGCAGGAACCGTTGGGGGCATGACTAACTTTTATTATTTTAGCGGACAGTAATTACGGTGCAAGAATTTCAAAAAGCATTCCTGGAATTTGTTATCGACAACAATATTCTACGGTTCGGCGAATTTACACTAAAGTCGGGGCGCATCAGCCCCTACTTCTTCAATGCAGGACTGTTTAATACAGGCAAGAAACTGGGCTTTCTGGCACGCAGTTACGCGGCTGCAATTGCCTCGTCAGGTATCGAATTTGATGTACTCTTCGGACCGGCCTACAAGGGAATCCCACTCGCCGCGGCCACAGTACTCAGGCTGGACAGCGATCAGCAGATCGATAAGCCTTATTGCTTTAACCGTAAGGAGGCCAAGGATCACGGGGAGGGCGGCTCCATTGTAGGGGCGGAATTGGCGGGCAAGGTCATGATTATCGATGACGTCATCACCGCAGGAACGGCGATACGGGAAGCAGTAGATATTATTCACGGTAATAATGCCTCGCTGGCGGGTATTACCGTTGCCATGGATCGGCAGGAGCGCGGTACCGGCACGACTTCTGCAATTCAGGAAATCGAACAGAGTTACGGCGTTGAAGTCGTCAGCATCATCACCTTACAGAACATCATCGACTACCTGCAATTGGTCGATGACCCATCCCTGCAGTCGAATTTGCCCGCCGTGCAAAAATATCGGGAACAGTACGGCGTCTAGTTGCCGCTGGGAGTCGTTGGAGCAGCGTAAGGCGTGAGCAGATTGCTGCTGAGGTACTGCCACTGCAGTTCCCAGTGTTCCAGGGGAGAGTCTTCGAATTCGCTGCGCACGAATTGCAGGAGCCGACCCTCGCAGGTGGCGAGCAGCAGGTTTGCCAATGATATTGCCGAAATGCTCGGCTTCATGTTTTCCCGGATCTGGGCTTCTCTTAACACCTGCTTAAGTTGTGCTTCGAAGCGATCGTAGAACTGCGCGATTCGCTCCCGTAAGCGCTCGGTCTCTCCGGCCAGGGCATCACCGGTAAGAAGTCGCGTCATGCCCGGATTCTTGTCTGCAAAAGTCAGGAGCAGGGTAAGTATCTTGTGACATCGTTCGTGAGCGTTCTCTTCCTCTTTCAGGATACGGCTGATGCGCTGAAACAGCGTGTCCTCAATGAACTTGATGAGACCTTCGAACATGCGAGCCTTGCTGGGGAAGTGTCGATACAGCGCCGCCTCTGAAACCCCAACTTCCTTGGCCAGGGCGGCTGTAGTGATGCGTTCACCAGGCGAGGCTTCCAGCATGCGAGCCAATGACTGCAGAATCTGCTCTTTACGGGAAATCTTGTGACTATTGGGGTTTTCCATTCTTGGATTCCGATCGCGTCAGGGCGCTCGCTTCTGTGGTTTCTTTGCCGTTTTCTTCGCCGTGCCGGTCTTCCGCGCCGCGCCAGTCTTGCGCGATCTGCCTGGAGTGAGGCCAGCCTTGGTGATCAAGGTGCCTACACCTTCATCGGTGAAGATTTCCAGGAGCACTGCGTGTTCAAGCCGTCCATCAATAATATGGGCGCTGTTTACACCACCCTTGACCGCGTTCAATGCGCACTCGACCTTGGGCAACATGCCTCCTTGTAAGGTCTTATCGGCAATTAACTTGGCAACTTGCCTCACACTGAGGCCCGTCAGCACCTTGCCCTTCTTGTCCTGCACACCCGCGACATTGGTGAGCAGGATCAGCTTCTCTGCACCCAGCACGCGGGCAATTTCGCCAGCCACGGAATCGGCATCGATGTTGTAGCTGGCGCCGTCTTCACCCGTGCCGATAGGAGCAATGACGGGGATAAAGTCACTGTCCTTCATGACTTCGAGCACCTTGGTGTTGATACTCTCCACTTCGCCCACCTGACCGATATCTACGATATCTGCCTTGGCGGTAGACCCTTTGCGCTTGAGCTGAAGCTTTTTGGCCCGAATGAGGTTTCCATCCTTGCCTGAAATCCCGATGGCATTGCCCCTGTTTCTGTTCAGCAGATTGACGATTTCCTTATTAACCAGGCCACCGAGGACCATTTCCACGACATCCATGGTTTGGCTGTCGGTGACCCGCAAGCCATCCACGAAGCTGGATTTGATGTTGAGCTTCTCCAGCAGGTTGCCGATTTGCGGCCCACCGCCATGAACCACAATAGGGTTTATACCAACCAGCTTCATCAGCACGATGTCACGGGCAAAGCTTTGCTTCAGCGCATTGTCGACCATGGCGTTACCACCGTATTTCACTACGACAGTCTTACCGGTGAATTTCTGGATATAGGGCAGGGACTCGGTGAGAACCTGGGCGATATTTTTTGCGCTGTTTATTGTGAGAGACATGTTACTGAACCTGACTTTTCCTGTGCTAGAAGTTCAACACTAAGCTGTTATCTGCTTTGCTTATCAAAGCTTTAAAGCGGTTTTTGATACGCTCCAGGCTCTTCTCTGACTGTGCCTCAAACCGCAACAACAGGGCGGGACTGGTATTGGATGCGCGTACCAGCCCCCAGCCATCTGCGAACTCGGCCCTGACACCATCCAGGGTGATCAGCCTGGCGTCTTCGAAGTCTGCAAGGTCTTCGATTCTGTGCATAAGAGCAAACTTTTCCTGCTCATCCACCGCCAGCTTTATTTCGGCAGTGCCAATAGTGCTTTCAAATGCGGAAAATATTTCCGAGCAGGACTTGTCTGACTGCGAGAGCACTTCCGCGATTCTTGCGGCGGTGTAGATTCCGTCATCGAAGCCATACCACCTGTCCTTGATGAAGACATGGGCAGCGAATTCTCCACCCACAGGCGCACCGGTTTCCTGCATCTTCTGTTTCATGAAGGAGTGACCACTGCGATGCATAACGGGCCGCATACCAAGTTCAGAAATCAGTTTCGGCAGGCTGGCGCTGCATTTTACATCGAATACGACCGCTTCCCCGGGATAGCGGTCGGCCATGGACTGCACCAGCAACATAAGCAGCTTGTCGGCATCAACGCTGGCACCCTGCTCTGTGACAATGCCCAACCTGTCGCCGTCGCCATCGAATGCGACTCCCAGGTCTGCTTTCTCGGCAATAACCGTTTCCGCCAGTTGTTCCAGGTTGCTGACGAGTGTGGGGTCAGGGTGGTGATTCGGGAAGTGGCCATCGAGTTCCCCAAAAAGCGTTATCACTTCACAGCCCAGCCCTTCGAACAGGCGTGGCGCAATGACGGCGGGTACGGCATTGCCACAATCCACTACGACTTTTAGCGGCCTGGCCAGATTGACGCCGCTACATACTTTTTCGACATAGGAGTCGCGGATATCCAGTTCGCTTATCGCACCCTTGCCATGCAACAGCCTGCCATCGAGGATGCGCTGGCGTATGGCCGCAATCTGGTTATCAGCCAGACATGCCTTGTTGAACACGATCTTCAGGCCGTTGTAGTTAGCCGGGTTGTGGCTGGCCGTTAACATGACCCCTGAATCGAATGCAGTCGTATGGGTTGCAAAGTACAGCAACGGTGTAGGGACGAGGCCAAGAACAACCACGTTGCAGCCGCTACTGGATATGCCCAGGATAAGCGCCTTGGATAATTCAGGGCTGGATAGTCGGCCATCGAAAGCGAGCAGCAAGTTGTCGATGCCCTGATCGAGAGCCTCACTTCCAACGGCCTGTCCGATTAGCTGGATCGAATTGGTACTTAATTGCTCTTCATATATTCCGCGAATGTCATACGCGCGGAAAATACTCTCCGGCAAAACCGCCGCAAGATTTTCAGCGGTAACTGGCTCGTCCATGTCTCTACCCGCGTGATCGTCAAATGCTGCCATGATAGCTAACCTCAGGCCGCGTGGCCCTTCTGCTTGCTATTGAGTATCTCGGCAATTCTGTTAAGCATGGTCCTCGCGACAACTTCCTTCCTACCTTCCGGCAAGCTGTCTTCGCCATTAGCGGTGATAGCAGTGACAGCTACCGTGTCGCTATTAAAGGTGTCAGTCGCATGATTGGCGAACAGTAAATCGAGATTCTTCTTTGTCAGCTTCTTCTTGCCATTGGCGACGACATCTTCAGTCTCTGCAGCAAAACCCACGACGAGGGGCCGGTGCGTGAGCCGCGCTACTTCGCTGATGATGTCAGGGTTTTTTACCAGTGTGAGTTGTAGTTCATCACTGGATTTCTTGATCTTCTCCGGCGCTACCTCAGCGGGCCGATAATCGGCAACTGCCGCCACGCCGATAAATACATCTGCCCCGGAAATCCGGGAAAGTACCGCCTCCAGCATCTGCTGGGCAGATTCCACGTCGATGCGTTGAACCCTGTCCGGGGTATTCAGGTTTACCGGGCCACTGATCAGTACGACCTCGGCTCCCGCGGCGGCCGCTTCGCCGGCAAGCGCATAGGCCATCTTTCCTGAGCTGTGATTGGAAATGAAGCGCACGGGGTCAATGGCTTCCCGGGTTGGCCCACCGGTAATGATGAGCTTGCGACCAGCCAAGGTACCGCTTTCCCAGAGGCCGGCACAGTGGGTAGCCAGCTCGGCGGCTTCCAGCATTCGTCCAGGGCCCACATCGCCGCAAGCCTGATCGCCACTCGCCGGACCCCAGATCAGGAAGTCCCGATGCCGCAGAAGCTCAAGATTTGCTTGTGTTGCCGGATCCGACCACATGACCTGATTCATTGCAGGGGCAATTGCTACCCTGGCATTGGTGGCCAGTAACAGGGTGCTGAGCAGGTCATCCGCCTTGCCGTGGGCGGCACGGGAGATGAAGTCGGCGGTGGCAGGTGCTACCAGGACGAGGTCAGCCCAGCGCGCCAGTTCAATATGGCCCATGGCCGCCTCCGCCTCGACATCCAGCAGATCGAGGTGGACACGATTGCCGGACAGGGCCTGCAGGGTCAGCGGCGTAATGAATTCCGTTGCTGCCCTCGTCATGACCACACGCACCTCGGCGCCGGCCTTGCTCAGGAGTCGGGTCAGCTCTGCACACTTATAGGCGGCGATGCCGCCGGTAATGCCCAGCAAAATGTGCTTGTTAGTGAGGCTTAACATGGGAACCCAGATGTCAGGGGCGTTTCGGGTCGCCAGAGAACAGGAAGGCTAGCCTAGCAGGTCAAATAGTCAGGTGCAATTTGCCCTAAATGCGGCATATGCCCCGGCCTGGGCTAAGCTGGAAGCTGTGTTATTGATGGCGGGATACCCGGGAGGACAGCGATGAGTCTGGCAGCATGGCCTACGGCGGAGCAACCGCGGGAAAAGCTCATGGCGTCCGGTGCCGATGCACTCAGCGACACGGAATTGCTGGCCATACTCATCCATTCGGGCATTCGGGGCAGGTCGGCCCTGCAGATCTCCCGGGAATTGTTGCAGAAATTCGGCGGCCTGGGCGGTTTGATGGCGGTGGACCGGCAGACACTGTGTGCGGAACCAGGCCTGGGCCCGGCCCGGATAGCCCGCCTGAAAGCCGCGCAGGAACTGGCCCAGCGGCAATTACTGGAAGAAGTGAAGGCCGGCGATGTACTGACCAGCTCAGCCGCTACCAGGCGTTACCTGCTGGCGAGATACAGGCACTACGATCATGAGGTGTTCAGCTGTGTGTTTCTCAACAATCAGCACCATGTTGTCAAGTTCGAGGAGATGTTTCGCGGCACCATAGATGGTGCGGCAGTCTATCCCCGCGAAGTGGTAAAGCGCAGCCTGCACCATAACGCCGCCGCTGTGATCTTTGCCCATAACCACCCATCCGGGGTTGCTGAGCCGAGTCAGGCGGACCTGGCCATCACCTCACGCTTGCAACAGGCGCTGGGAACCGTGGATATCCGGGTGCTCGATCACCTGGTAATCGGTGCCGGCACGGTGGTTTCCCTGGCCGAGAGGAACCTGCTGTAAACTCGCCATAACCCGGCTTAGCACCACCGAGGCTGTGTCACTGAAACATTCTTGGGCCGCCAACGCCCAAACTAATGAAAAACCGCATATTTCTTGCTATCTAAAAGGTGTTTTGGTATAAAACGCAGCTCTTTTTTGCCCCCCAAAAGTGTTAAGAGGCTTGGGGCGGCAAACAACCTGATTTTTCATAGTTTATTTGCGACGAGGCAGTCCGATGTCCAGGGTTTGCATGGTAACGGGTAAGAAACCGGTTACAGGAAATAATGTGTCACATGCACACAACAAGACCAGACGCCGATTCTCACCGAATCTGCACACACACCGTTTTTGGGTGGAATCTGAGAAGCGCTTTGTGAAGCTGAAAGTATCAGCCAAGGGCATGCGCATCATTGATAAATTGGGCATCGACAGCGTTCTCGCTGATGTGCGCAATAAAGGCTTTCAGGTCTAATCGAAACGAGGTATTGAGAAATGAGAGACAAGATCAAACTGGTTTCGAGTGCAGGCACTGGCCACTACTACACCACCGACAAGAACAAGCGCAACATGCCTGACAAGATGGAGATCAAGAAATTTGATCCCGTGGTTCGCAAGCATGTGATCTACAAGGAAGCGAAGATCAAATAGGCTGTCCTGCGAATCGTCAGACAGCGCGGCCACTCATCGAGTCGCCCAATAAAAAGCCGGCATCATGCCGGCTTTTTTGTTTCTTGCCCAAGCAATTTTACTTTCCTTTGCTCAAGCGCTTGGCCAGTTTCTCGGTTCTGGCGAGCAATTTAGGGTCTTCTACGAACTCAGCCTTAAGCTTGCCCACGGTAGTGGATACCGTGCCGTAGCGCTTGAGCCTGAATAATTTAGCGATGGCTTGCAATGTCACGGCCGACAGCTCCTGGCACAGGTACATGGCGACCCAACGTGGAACGTTTTTGGAACCGGGTCCCCGGGCTGCCTTGTAGATGCTGGGTTCACTGACCTTGAACTCCTTGGCTACGGCAGTGATGATCTGTTTGCAGGACGGACGCCATTTGGCGTTCACACCCTTTGACACACCTCGGGCACTGGTAGCAGAGCGCTTGCGCTGTACAGCTGAGCGGAATTTCGCATCGCCCATAATGGACGAGAGGTTCTTCTTCCCATAAAAATGGGCCATCTCCTCGTCCACGCCTTCAGCCACATATTTCTTGTAGGCGGTAGGACGCTTCGCTGCCGCAACGTGAAGCTGTTTCAGTGTCTCATCACGATTGAACCATGCCGGCGGTTTGGCCTTTCGGGTGAACAGGCTAAAGCTGCTGTATTTGTAGCTGTTGCGTTCGGCAGGTTTAATCATGCAATGCAGATAGCGGGACAGAGGTAACAGGTAGTTATCTGCCTGAACCAGAACGGCCTTGTATCGTCCGCGGAATAGCGATCCATCCGATCCCTTCAGTCGCTGATAATTTTGCGTGTAAAGGCCATCGACCTGGCGCATAAAACGGCTCAGGTTCCCTTCAGGAGTTTTGATTACCAGGTGATACTGGTCCCGCAACAGGCAGAAGGCATGTACTTCTACATTCAGGCGTGAGCAGGTTTCTTCCAGGCCTTCCAGGAAGGCGTCAAAATACTTCGCCGATGGGAAGACGCGTTGGCCGTCCAGTCCAAAATTGGAAACATGATATACGGCGTCCGGATATTCAATTCGCAGCGGTCTGGCCATGATTTATCTCTGTATCTTGTTGTTGATTGATTTGCTGATTTATTCGGCATTCGAATAGAGCGGATAGAGTTAGAGCTGACCCTATGAGAACCACGCTTATAGTTATCGCAATTGCTACGGAGCGTCAATAGAATTTCGAGTTATGCCGGGATTAAGCGAGAGAATATGGAAAAACAACGATGGATCGCTGCTGTGTCACTGCAATTGCAAACTTCAGTTACAAGGAGAAGAGCGCTGCATTTTCTTTAAAGCGAGGCTTGACCCCTTTTGGGAATATCAGGAACCGGGCTTGTCACAAACAACAACGACTCGCCTGGGGGCTGGGTAGCCCTCTATAGTTCGCTCCAGCTTCTCCCCGGAGAGTGCGCCTGCCAGTGAGTCATATGGCATCCATGGAGTCTGCCGCTGCTCGTGAGTCGTCGTGAGTGATTCATCGACTACTTCGATATTCACAAAACCGGTCTTCTCCAGCCACCGGATCAGGCTGGATACACTGGGAATAAACCAGACATTGTTCATGCGAGCGTAGCGGTCTCTGGGAACCAGTGAATAACCGTCTCCACCATCGACATAGATTGTCTCCATGACCAACTGGCCACCCGGTCTTAGCTGACCGAATAACTGCAGCAGGTGATCGAGAGGGGATCGCCGGTGGTAGAGGACTCCCATGGAAAAAACCGTGTCAAAGCCCTCAAGCGACTCGGGCACCTGTTCCATAGCCAGAGGTAGCACATGAACCGGGGTGTCTGGCGCATAGTGCTTGATGGCACAGAATTGTCCGTAATAGGGTATATGCGGTTCCAGGCCGATGACCAGGCTGGCGCCGGCGCCGAACATTCTGAAACTGGAATAGCCGTTACCGCTGCCAACGTCCAATACACGGCGGCCATTCAGGGGCGCGATCCGATTCGCCAGTCGCGCCCACTTGAGCTGGGACTGCCATTCGCTGTCTATGTGGATACCAAACAGCTCGAATGGACCTTTGCGCCACGGTATGAGCTCACGCAGTGATGATTCCAGGTCTGCCAGCTGCTCGGGTTCACCATCCGTCCGCGTGCCAATACCTACAGTTTCCCCAATGCGCAGTTCACTGGCCTGCAGTGAGGGCAGGTTGGCGACGAGCCTGCGCCAGCGATAGTGGTCGCCGTGGCGAATACCATCGAGGAAGTCATCCGCAATGAAGGGCAGCAGTGCTTGCAGCTGCGTACCTGCGAGGCTGTCTTTTAGTTTGGTGAAATCCATGTCAACAGACTGCTATTTGAAGGCCACCATGGAGGCGAAATTGAAGCATTGAAACCAGACATCGAAGGCGCGGAACCCCGCCTCCTGCAGCCGCGCCCTGTGCGCATCGAGAGTTTCCGGAATGAGTACATTCTCCAGGGCATTGCGTTTGCGACTAATCTCGAGGCGGCTGTAGCCCATACTTTCCTTGAAGTCATGGTAAAGCTCGATCATGAGTTCATTGATTCCGGGATCCGGCAGAACGATTTTCTCCGAGACCACGAGTATGCCTCCAGGCCGCAACCCGGCATAGATCTGTTGCATCAGGGCTCGTCTGTGATCCGGGGGAATGAACTGCAGTGTGAAATTGAGCACCACAACGGAGGCGTTCTCCAACCGGGATTCCAGGATGTCTTCGCAACGACAATGGATTGAATCCATCCCGGCCTGCTGCAATCTGGCCCTGAGCCTCGAGATCATGGCCGCTGAATTATCGATGGCCTGGATGTCCAGGGCCCCGGTGTTGATCTGGGAGGCCATAGCCAGGCTGGCTCCCCCCAGGCTACAACCCAGATCATAGATGGTGGACCCTTCCTGATAGTAACGACCGGCCAGTACGCCAATCATGGAGAGAATGGTCCGGTACCCAGGCACCGAGCGGTTAATCATGTCTTCAAAAACCGCAGCGACTTTCTCGTCAAATACGAAGTCCTGGGGCGCCAGTTCTTCAGCAAACAAGCGGTCTTTCTCGCCTTTTCTTTCTTGCTCCGCCATGTGCGTGTCACATACCTGTTGTTGCGAATCCGGCATAGCGGATTTGCCATGCCCCGAATCGGCAAAAATCGTCACTGGAAACATTGTGCCCAGCAGTCGATTCACTTATTTTACGCACTGCTGTACAGCGCGTCCGTTTGGCTATTATCCGATTATCCATGACACATTCAAACGCCACTGTTTCCCCGTTGGTGGCCGAGAACCTGTCACTGCTCACCGCACTGCCGGCTGAGTACGGTGTTCTGGATCTGGCCTGCGGCAGCGGACGCAATGGGTTACATCTGGTCAGGAATAACATCGCCGTCACATTCGCCGATCATAATGCGGCGGCCTTGGCAGCGATAGAAAGCAGCCTGCCATCCGGCAGTGGTCTGGTTAAGACCTGGTTGGTAGATCTGGAAGCAGGGCAGTCGGATCCACTGGCGGGGAAGCAATTTGATGCCATACTGGTATTCAACTATTTGCACCGGCCACTAATGAATGCCATGGGTCGGGCGATAAAATCTGGCGGGCTGGTGTTCTATGAAACGTTTACCACAGCCCAGCGAGAGTTTGGCAGGCCGAGTAATCCGGATTTTCTGCTCAGGCCAGGTGAACTGCAGGAATATTTTGTTGATTGGGAAATAGTGCAGTATTTCGAAGGCGAGCGCGAGAATCCGCAGCGTGCAGTTGCCAGCCTGATTGCAAGAAAACCAGGGCCCCAGGCCGGATAGACGATGGCAAAATCCAAGTCCAAAGTTGTTCCACTGAATATCGGCGGCATCGAGCGCCAGCACGTACTTCCGTACCAGTGTGAAGTGGAGCGTAGCCGCCGCAAAACCCTGGCTCTCTATGTCAAACACCGCACGGTAATCGTCCGCTGCCCCTGGCAGGCTTCCCGCAGGGAGGTAAACGAATTTATTGCCAGCAACCAGCAATGGATCGAACAACGGCTTCTCGAAGAGGCCCAGCGTGAGCGGGAGATGCTGCGTATCGAGCGTGGAGCGAAGATCTTCTACCGGGCCAGGGAACTCACCATAGTGTTCAGGGAAGGCCGCAAGGAACGGGTATTGGTGAACGGTAACCAGTTCATTATTCAGGGTTACAAACTCAACCCTTCCAAGGCGCGAATACTGGTAGAAGACTATCTGATCGACAAGGCCAGTGAATACATCATTCCCCGGGCCCATGGCCTGGCACGTCATCTCGGGGTAGATCACAAGATCAGGGAGATCAAGCTACGCAAGACCAAATCGAAATGGGGCCACTGTACCTCTCAGGGAATCCTGCAGTACAACTGGCTCATTATGCTGGCACCCTATAGCATCATCGACTACATGATCACCCATGAGGTCTGTCACCTCATCCACATGGACCACTCCCGGCGCTACTGGGAGCTGGTGCAGTCCATCTGTCCCAACTACGACCACTACGTGGATTGGCTAAAACAGCACGAGCACCGATTCTGGTTCTAGGAAGAGCTGCCCCGGGATTAGCCGGGCAAGCCTGAATTACAGGCCAGAATTTTCTACTTTTCGATAGAGCAGATCCCAGACACCGTGGCCCAGTCGTTCCCCGCGGCGCTCAAACTTTGTCTGCGGGCGGTCTGGATCCAGCCAGAACTTGCCCTTGCCGTTGGCATTGACCAGGGCTGGCTCGTTCTCAAGAACCTCTACCATGTGTTCTGCATACTGTTCCCAGTCCGTAGCGAGATGCAGGCTGCCGCCGGGCCGCAGCCGGCTTGCCAGCAGGGATGCGAATTCGGGCTGGATAATGCGGCGCTTGTGGTGCCGCTTCTTGTGCCACGGGTCGGGAAAGAAGATCAGCACTCGCGCCAGCGAGCCGCTAGCAAAACAGTGTTCCATCACTTCGATGGCGTCATGACAGATCACCTTCAGGTTAGTCAGCCCTCTCGCTTCTGCACCATGCATCAATTTGCCAACCCCGGGGCGATGAACTTCAATTCCCAGGAAGTTCTGGGCGGGGTTGTCTTCGGCCATTTGCGCCAGGGAATCACCCATGCCGAATCCAATCTCCACGGTCAGCGGAGCGTCCTGGGGAAAAACACGACCCAACTCAAGCAAGTCGGGCTGGTACGCGATGACGTAATCGTCCCAATGCTGCTCCAGCGCCTTGCGCTGGGACTCCGTCGTGCGACCGGAGCGAATGACATAGCTGCGAATAGGGCGTTTTTTGGTTTCAGAGTCCGACATCAGGGGTATGGAATCAGGGGTGAATTGGGTTCGGGCAAGCGTGCAGGGCTGGTTTGGAACGGCCTTCCGCTGTCAGTGGCTACACATCCTTAACTGATGGTGCCATCCAGAGGAGAAGATGCACTGGCGTAAAGTCGTCGCGGCATACGGCCAGCAAGGAAAGCCTCGCGTCCCGACTCCACGGCCTTCTTCATGGCGGATGCCATCAGCACCGGCTGCTTTGCCTCCGCAATTGCCGTGTTCATCAATACGCCATGGCAGCCGAGCTCCATGGCGATACTGGCATCTGATGCCGTACCGACGCCGGCATCCACGATGATGGGCACCGATGCATTCTCCAGTATCAGGCGGATATTGTAGGGGTTGCGAATGCCCAGACCGGAGCCGATGGGCGCGCCTAGCGGCATAACCGCCACACAGCCAATCTCTTCCAGTCGCTTGGCGATCAAGGGATCGTCACTGGTATAGACCATTACATCGAAGCCGTCCGCCACCAGCTGTTCCGCAGCGACAACGGTTTCGGTGACATTGGGGTAGAGGGTCTTCTGGTCACCCAGCACCTCGAGTTTTACCAACTTGTGTCCATCCAGCAGCTCTCTTGCCAGGCGACAGGTACGCACCGCGTCCTCAGCCGTATAACAGCCTGCGGTATTCGGCAGGATGGTGTAGCTCTCCGGTGAGATGACATCGAGTAAATTGGGCTCGTCGGGGTTTTGGCCAAGATTCACCCGGCGGATGGCGACGGTGATCATCTCGGCGCCACTCGCTTCGAGGGCGGCCAGGTTTTCTTCAAAGGATTTGTATTTGCCACTGCCGATGATCAATCGAGACTGGTAATCGACACCGGCGATACGGAGAGCTTGGTCTTGCATAGCGTTCATAATGAGATTTTTCTGAAGTATTGGTACCGGGTGGTTTGTGGCCCGGATTGAATAATTGCTGGCACGGCTAGGCTCAACCACCGCCAATAGCGCGCACGATTTCGACGGCGTCATTGTCCCGCAGCACATAGTCATGGTGCTGACTCTTGGGCACTATCTCCCCATTCACTTCCACCGCAAAGCGCCCTTCGGTGACGGCTAATTGCTGCAGGAGCGAGGCCAGGGTATTCCCACCTTCGAGCTGATGCTGTTTGCCGTTAACCACAAGTTCCACGACCGGGACCTATCGGGTGAGACCATGGCTCAGGCCAAGCCATGCGAGGCTCCCCCAGCCGACGAGAAATGCCACGCCGCCCAGCGGGGTAATGGCGCCCAGCCAGCGAATCCCGGTCACGCTCAGTATGTACAGGCTGCCTGAAAATAGCAGTATGCCAGCCACGAATGACCAGCCGGCGACGTTCAACAGGCGAGCAGGATCAGACTGGGTGGACAGGATGGCGACACCGAACAGGGCCAGGCTGTGATAGAAGTGGTACTGCACTCCAGTTTGGTAGGTGCGCATGCTGTCAGGGCTCAGAACCGATTCCAGGCCATGGGCTCCGAAGGCACCGATCGCCACGGCAAGAAAGCCACTGCAGGCAGCCAGGGTGAGAAACAGATTAGTCATAGCGCGTGCATTGTGGAGGCAAGCAAACCTTGATTGCAAGCCGGAATAGGGCCTTGTTTCAGAAGGTACGCAGGAAACAGAAATCGGTGGGCAGAAAAAAGCCGCGATAAATCGCGGCTTTCAATTTCGTTCAAATCGCACAAGGCGACATCTCAGTGAGTGATCAGGCCTCCATCCTTGCCTTGATCTTATTCATGGCGTTCTTTTCCAGCTGTCTGATGCGTTCGGCGGATACGCCATATTTGTCCGCCAAATCATGCAGAGTCGATTTCTCATCGCTAAACCAACGGGCTCGCAGGATGTCCTGGCTGCGCTCATCGAGTTCGCCAAGGGCCAGGTGCAGGCTGTTGTTGGTGACCTCTTCCCACTCGGCGTCTTCGAGATTGACTGCCACGTCGGAACTCTGGTCTTCCAGATAGTAAGCCGGCGCCCGATAGACACTATCGTCATCACTATCAGGCTCGGCGTCGAAAGAGGTGTCGTAGGCGCTCATGCGACCTTCCATCTGGCGAACCACTTTCGGGTCCACGCCGAGGTCCTGCGCGACTGCTTCCGCTTCTTCGTTGTTCAACCAGCCCAGCTTTTTCTTGGAGCTGCGCAGGTTGAAGAATAATTTCCGCTGCGCCTTGGTGGTCGCAACTTTGACGATGCGCCAGTTACGCAGGATGTATTCGTGCATCTCTGCCTTGATCCAATGCACCGCAAAGGACACCAGGCGTACACCCACTTCCGGGTTGAAACGCTTGACCGCCTTCATGAGTCCGACATTGCCTTCCTGGATGAGGTCGGCAAGTGGCAGGCCATAACCGTTGTAGGTCTTGGCCATGTGCACAACAAATCGCAGGTGAGCCATAACCAGTTGGCGGGCAGCTTCCACGTTGTCTTCGTAGTAGTACTGCTGGGCCAGCTCAAGCTCCTGCTCAGGCGTTAACACCGCGATGCTGTTCACGGAGGCCATATAAGCAGTCAAATCGCGACCCGGGGATGCCGGATCGATAACTTGTAAACCCTTACCTGTGTTCATTCGTCAGTTAATCTCTTAATTAAGCAAAACAGATGTCGTTGCTGATTAGACCCAATCTTAGCAAAAAAAGTTCTTTTACACACGCTGTGGGAGTCTTGCCGGGCCTGTGGTCATGGACAGTACAACCAGCCCATTTTCCTATTTTCCCACGCTTCCAAGACAGAGATCTTGATTCAGGCGACTGTAGTAATTGAGGTCGAAATGCAGAATTTCAAGGCCGGCACAGATAAAATTGCATCAAACCCTTCTCGTGTCGACAAAATTCATTAAATGTCGCTAAATATTGCTTATCATGGGTCAATCGCGGCGATATTTCGATAACTGGAAATCAGTGCCGACACCCATCCCGTGCCGCCCCCCAACAGCACCAGGCCGAGTGTCGATAACGGGGACAGGCTGCTTAATTCAAAACCGCTGTTGTACAGCGCAGCAAGTTCCCGGCTGCTTGCACCGAGCAGCAACCAGAGCATAAGCAGTAGCAGGCAGGCCGTAACTCCCCCTGCGCTCCCCAACAAGAATCCGGTGTACAGGAAGGGCCTGGCAATATACCCATCTGTGGCCCCCACCAACTTCTGTACCCTGATTTCCTGCCGGCGGTTCTCAATCGCCAGTCGAATGGTATTGCCTATAATGGCAAATAAACCCAGCAGCACGAATATCAGCAGGGCCTGTCCCAGCACGTTTACGGCGTTTCTAATGGCTTGCAGGCGCGCAATCCACGCGCGATCCAGCTCTACTACCGCCACTTCCGGGAGGGCTTCCAGCTCCGCCTGTAAGGCTTCGAGCTGCTGTAAATCGGCGGAGTCAGGAACCAGAAGCAAGGTCGCCGGCAACGGGTTTTCGGCCAGGGATGCCAGCACCTCGCCCAGGCCGGCGTTCTCGGAGAACGCCGCCAGCGCCTGGGAGCTGCTAATCAATTCCACAGATAATAGCCCATCCCAGGTTTGTAAGTGGTTGCCAACTTCCTGTGCTTCCGCATCACTCAGGCCTGCTTCCAGATAGACCGAGATCCTTGCACTGCGATCGAGCTCGGCGATGCCACTGCCCAGGTTCTGTTGAAACAGTAGCAGCAGCGCAGGCAGCAGCAGCGCGATCGCAATCACCGCCACCGTGACCGCGGTGGCAAGCGGGCTGCGGAGCAGGCGCTGCAGACTATCTCTGGCGACCACCCGGTGTTGCCAGAACAGTTTCTCCAGAGCGGAAGTCTGGGGCCGCTTCTGCCTGGAATGCCCCTGGGAAGTTCGCGTCATGATCGGCCATCCCTGATCAGCTTGCCCTCGGACAAGGTGAGCGTGCGGTACTTCAACTGCTTTACCAGGGAGAGATCGTGGCTCGCCAGCACCAGGCTGACCCCGACACTCTTGAACTGTTCGAATACTTTCATGACATCGGCAGACAATTCCGGGTCGAGGTTGCCAGTAGGCTCGTCTGCCAGGATTATCTGCGGCCGATTGACCACGGCCCGGGCGATGCCGACCCGCTGCTGCTCGCCGCCTGACAATCGTTCCGGGAACAGCTTCTCCTTGTTGAGCAGGCCCACCTTGTCCAGGGCGGCACGCACCCTGCGACGGGTTTCCTGTGGGTGAAAACCCGCAATCTGCAGGGGCAGGGCCACGTTGTCGGCCACGCTACGGTCGAACAGGAGCTGATGATCCTGGAATACGGCACCGATATCGCGGCGGTGGTAGGGAATCTTTTTTCGAGGCAGCCGGTTGAGATTACTGCCATTCACAAGGACCTGGCCGGCACTGCTTTTTTCCATAGCCAGGATCAGTTTGAGCAGCGTGCTCTTGCCCGCCCCGGAATGTCCGGTGACGAATACCATTTCACCCCTGGCGATTTCAAAGCTCACCCGGCTCAGCGCGGCCTGACCACCAGCGTAATGCTTGCTGACATCGTCAAATTTAATCATCTGACCCTGGGAGCGGAATAGGGGTAATTAGGGCCGAACCATCATGCGCCTGATTCGGTGTTGTCGGCGGCAAACAGGGCATCTACGAATTGCTGGGCATCAAAAGGTCGCAAGTCATCGACCTGCTCACCCACACCGATGAAGCGGATAGGCAAGGCAAACTTTTTCGCCAGGGCAAATACAACGCCACCCTTCGCTGTCCCGTCCAGTTTGGTGAGGGAGATGCCAGTGACCTGGGAGGCGGCCTGGAAACTCTCCGCCTGGTTGATTGCATTCTGTCCGGTTGTCGCATCCAGCACCAACATGACTTCATGGGGTAGCTCGGCATCCTGCTTTTTTAACACACGGACAATTTTCTCAAGCTCGTTCATCAAATTGTCTTTGGTATGCAGGCGGCCTGCCGAGTCCGCGATCAGGACATCCACATTGCGGGCTTTTGCGGCCTGCAATGCATCGAAGATAACGGATGCACTGTCGGCACCGGTATGCTGGGCTATCACCGGCACCTGGTTTCTTTCTCCCCATACCTTGAGTTGCTCTACAGCCGCGGCCCGGAATGTGTCACCCGCCGCCAACATGACCGACAGGCCCTCGCCCTGGAAACGCTTCGTGAGCTTGCCGATAGTGGTGGTCTTGCCAACACCATTCACGCCGACAATGAGAATCACATAGGGACGTTTATTACGGTCGATGACCAGTGGCTGGGTGCAGGGGGTGAGAATCTCCTGCAGTTCCGACTTCAGTGCTGCCATGAACGCATCGGCATCGGCGAGCTGTTTACGGTCGAGTTTCTGCCGCAGGTTTTCGACGATTTGATCGGTGGCTTCGAGGCCAACATCGGCGGATAGGAGCTGGGTCTCAATGTCATCCAGCACATTGCTGTCGATGGTCTTCTCACCCAGGACCAGGGACTGCAAGCCTTCCGTAAATCGGCCCCGGGTTCTACTCAGCCCATTCCTGAGTCGTCCGAAGAACCCGACATCGGAGGATTCACTTTGAGAAGTCTCTGCAAGCCGGGTGGAATCACCGGCCGCTTCGGGTTTTTCCTCACCCTGGGGTTTTTTGTCTTTACCAAATCCAAACATGAGCGGAAAGAAAAATATATAAAACAGTAGCTAGGCGTCTGTGGCCGACAAGAAAGCCTGTGAAGGACCGATGCGGCGACAGCGGGGACGCTATGCTATCACTACCCATGGCAGGCTTGTACTGCATTGCTTATTATCTGCACCCAGCATGAGCAAGTCTGATAAATCGAAAAACAAAGTCAGGATCATCGCGGGCAGCCACCGCAGCCGCCTGATCAGCTTTTCCGACCGCCCGGGGTTAAGGCCGACTGGCGATCGCGTAAGGGAGACCCTGTTCAATTGGCTGCAGCTGGATATCGCTGGAGCGCGTTGCCTGGATCTGTTTGCCGGAAGCGGCATCCTTGGCATAGAGTCCCTGTCCAGAGGTGCGAGCTGGGTTGATTTTGTCGATGCGGACCGCCGTGTTTGCCAGGATGTCGACTCGAATCTGAAACTATTGGGTATCACCAATGCCAGTATTGTGTGCAGCGATGCCCTCAGCTGGCTTGCGTCCCATACTGCCTCAGACGCATACGATGTGGTGTTTCTGGATCCGCCATTCGACAGCGAGCAGCTGGAAAAAATAATGGATGCTCTCAAGCACACAGACTCCCTCAGCGAACACTGCAAGATTTATGTGGAGTGCAACCGACAGCAGGAAGCCAGTGTTGTGGAAAGCGCTACAGCGGCAAATTGGCAACAACTGAAACTCAAGCGCGCAGGTGAAGTGAGCTTCATGCTCTATCAACGCGATAAATAAAATGACATCCGACCTGTTATTGAAAACTGAAGACTCCATGTTTCGGCCAGCCTGGTGGTTGCCCAATGGGCATTCCCAAACCCTGTGGCGGAAAGTAGCCGGGTCAAGGCCGGTCACCCACCGTCGGCAACGTGTAGAGCTGAGTGACGGTGACTTTATTGATCTGGATTGGTGTGACGAAGTTGATGTAGCTGATTCGGAGACTATCGTACTGGTAGTGCATGGCCTCTGTGGCTGCTCCGAATCTTCTTACGTATTGGCCCTGCAGAGCCTGCTCGCTTCCTGCGAAGTGGCCAGTGTCGCCATGAACTTGCGTGGATGCAGTGGCGAGGTGAATCGCAAGGCTCGAACCTATCACTCAGGGGTATCCGACGATCTGGCTGAAGTAATCGCTGCCCTGCATGCTCAATACGAGAACAGGAATCTCATGGTGGTTGCCTATTCACTTGGCGCCAATGTGTTGCTCAAGTGGCTGGGAGAATCTGGCAGGCAATCCGCAGTAGAGCGGGCGGTTGCAGTGTCTACCCCATTTACCTTGCGCCTGTGTTCACAGTCCCTGATGTCTGGCTTTTCACGACTCTATGGGCGCTATTTCACCCGTCGGCTGGTGAGCGATCTGCAGAAAAAGATTGCACACTTCGAACGGATTGGAGATGGCGAGCAGCTGGAACAACTGCTGGCGCTTGGCGATAGCAGCACGATCAATACAGTTTGGGAATTTGATGAGCGAGTTACGGCACCACTGCACGGCTTCTCGGATGCCGAGGACTATTATGGTCAATGCAGCTCGATTGGATTTCTGGGTGCTATTGAAACGCCGACTCTGCTGATCCAAAGCAGCGATGATCCGATGATTCCACCGGCAGCCTTGCCAAAGGGCACACAACTCTCGCCGGCACTGGAGTTCGAGTTGCTGGGCAAGGGAGGTCATGTTGGATTCGTCAACGCCGAGCGCAATCCCTGGCTGGAGCACCGGATCTTGCGCTACGTCCTGGCGGATTGAGCCCCTCAGGGCAATTCGCTAGAATGCACGCTGCACACGGGGTGAGCCATGAAAACAGCAGTCTATCCGGGAACATTCAATCCCATTACCAACGGTCACACCGATCTCGTGGAAAGAGCCGCCAGGCTGTTCGACAAGGTTATCGTAGCAGTCGGCTCCAATAGGCAGAAAGACACCAGCGTGGCGGTCGAACAGCGCGTTGACCTGGCCCGCACTGTGCTGGCCCATATCGAAAACGTCGAAGTGCGGTCTTTTGACACCCTGCTGACCGAATTCGTGAAGTCCACCGGAGCCAATATTATTCTGCGTGGTTTACGCACGGTTGCTGACTTTGAATACGAATTTCAGCTGGTAGGCATGAATCGCGTTCTGGAGCCAGAAATCGAGACCGTGTTCCTGGCACCCGCAGAGCACCTTTCCTACATATCCTCTACCCTGGTGCGGGAAATTGCCTCCTACGGGGGTGATATTTCCAAGTTTGTACATCCTGCAGTAGAGGCAGCCATGATCAAGGAAATGCAGTCCTGAATCGGTTACACCGCTATTTCTGACAATTAACGCAATACACTGTGCTGCGTTGTCCGAGGCGTATCTCCTTCAGTACTTCACCGCACACCCGGCAAGCCTGTCCCCCGCGACCGTAAACCTGTAAAGACTGCTTGAAATAGCCTGGGTCACCATTGCTGTTCGTGAAGTCGCGCAAGGTAGTACCACCCACTTCGATGGCGCGTGCCAGCACGGTCTTTACAGATTCGACCAGGGCAGCATAGCGTAGCCTCGAAATATTCGCGGCCTTGCGTCTCGGGCTTATGCCGGCCATGAACAGCGCCTCGTTCGCGTAGATATTTCCCACGCCCACGACGATATGGCTGTCCATAATGAAGGTCTTGACTGGCGCTGAGCGCCCCCGACTGCGTTGCCACAGGTAGTCTGGTGTGAAATCCTTGTCCAGAGGTTCCGGCCCGAGGGATGCCAGCAAAGGATGCTGTTGCGGGTCGCCTGCCTGCCAGAGCCAGCACCCGAAGCGGCGGGGGTCGGTGTAGCGAAGAAGCTGGTTATTCTGCAGCAGCAGATCCACATGGTCGTGTTTTCCCGGCTCGATTTCGCTGCTCAATACGCGCAGGCTACCGGACATGCCAAGATGAATGATCAGTGTTCCCTGCCTGGAGCCAAGCAGCAAATATTTGCCTCGCCGCTGAACATCAATAATCTTCTCGCCAGGTAGTATTGCCGAGAGTTCCTCAGGTATCGGCCATCGCAGTTTTGCCTGGCGCACGATCAGTTGCTTGACCTTGCGACCTTTAATATGGGGTTCAATGCCGCGACGGGTGGTTTCAACTTCAGGCAATTCCGGCAAAATTGTAATCCCTGTGGTATAGGCGAACGGGCGAGCGGCCTGGTAGAAGATAGTGCTTTATAATCGTTCCGCCTAATTTAGTGAAGTGGTGAAGTCGTGCACGACAATCTGACAATACTCGGGATAGATGCTGGAGGTACCTTCACCGATTTCGTTTGTCTCGAATTTACCCCAGAACCCAGTCTGTCAATTCACAAGACACTCTCCACTCCGGCTGCGCCGGAACAGGCGATACTCAATGGCATAAGGCAGATGGGGGTACTGGATAAACTCAAACGGGGCGGGTTGCACATTATTCACGGTAGCACGGTAGCCACCAATGCCGCGCTTGAGGGAAATACCGCTCGTACTGCATTCATTACAAACTATGGTTTTGGTGACATGCTGACCCTCGCTCGCCAGACCCGACCGAAACTGTATGCGCTGGAATTTCCTCCGCAAGAAGCACCGGTTCCGGCTGAATTGTGCCTCGAGACGGGCGGGCGTCTGGCCGCAGATGGCAGCCTGCTGGAATCCCTCTCCCCGGAGGAACTGGAGCAACTGATCGATCGCTTGCGCACGCTCAAACCCGAGGCGGTTGCCATCAACCTGCTGTTTTCTTTTCTGGATAGTCACTGTGAAGAGACCATCGCCAATGCAATTTCAGCAGCCGGGCTGCCGGTTCTGGTGAGTCGTTCGTCAGAAGTGCTGCCGGTCTACCGGGAATATGAGCGTGGAATAGCAACCTGGCTCAATGCCTCATTGGGGCCAGTAATACAGGGTTACCTGTCCCGCTTACAGGAAGGGCTGGGGGATTGTTCGCTGCAAATCATGCAATCCAGCGGCGAGACTATCGCGGCCAGCAAGGCGGCAAAGTCGGCAGTGCATCTATTGCTCTCGGGGCCTGCCGGTGGCCTCACTGCGATGCAATACCTGGGTGAACAATTATCAACTCCGAAAATCATTAGCTTCGATATGGGGGGGACATCCACCGATGTAGCTTTGCTCAATGGCGACATCGCAACGACCACGGAAGGCAGGATTGGCCCCTATCCCGTCGGCGTGCCAATGGTCGATATGCATACCATCGGCGCGGGTGGCGGCTCCATAGCTTACGTTGATAGTGGCGGTATGCTGCAGGTAGGTCCATGTTCGGCGGGTGCACAGCCCGGTCCTGCCTGCTACGGGCAAGGTGGCACCGAAGCAACGGTCACTGATGCCAACCTGGTGCTCGGTCGTCTGGTTGCCGATGTTTCGCTGGCAGGCGACTTGCAGCTCGATCGCGAGCTCGCCATCAAGGCGGTTGCAAAGATCGCCGACCAGATTGGCTTGTCGGTAGAAGAAACCGCATTGGGCATCGTTTCTGTTGCCAACGAGCACATGGCCAGGGCGATTCGGGAAATCTCGGTTAATCGTGGTCATGACCCGGCGGACTTTATGCTGGCCAGTTTCGGTGGTGCTGGAGGACTGCACGTCTGTGCGCTGGCTGAAGCCATGCACATGCGGCAAGCGATAGTACCGAACCGGGGAGGAGTCCTTTCAGCTATGGGCATGCTGGTGGCGCCCCGGGGCAGGCAATTCGCGCGCACCGTAAACAGGGACTCGGAAGCCGCTGACAGCGCCAGCCTGGAAAACGAGTTTAGGGAGTTGGCGGAGCTGGGTAAGCTGGAGTTGCTGGCAGAGGGGCTAGCCGCTGAAAACCTGGGTTATCAGCGCAGTGCGGATCTTCGCTACAAAGGCCAGTCCTATACCCTGAATGTTCCCTGGGAAGACACGCAGCAGGCGATTGATGCATTCCAGGCGAAGCACCGGCAGCGATATGGGTATGACATGGCGGTTGCAGTTGAAATCATTAATCTGCGGGTCACGGTGACGGCGGAACACGTGCATTTTCAATTGCCCGTGCAGCGAGAATCGGACATTTGCAATAAACCGCGATACACCGAGGTCTATGGTCAGGCGCAGCCTGCGCAACTGTTTGCCAGAGATGACCTGACCCGGGACAGCAGCGTTGTCGGGCCGGCAGTAATTCATGAATACGCAGCGACAAGCTATGTAGCACAAGGGTGGCACGGACGGGTAGACTCATTAGGCAACCTGATTCTTAGCTGGAACGGGTAGTCGATCTCAGAGGTGGGAGATTGCACCTGCCCCGGGCACGAGAAGTGGATACGAAACACCCTTGAGCGTTGGGCGAACTGCGGATGGGTGGATGGATAGGTAGAGGGGCGATTGTTGGCAAGCCAGAGCATTGAGAGACGAATAGCGCTATCGCTGATCAGCCTTGGCCTGCTGCTGTTTGCCGTCGCAGGCATGTCCCATGTGCGCGCCGCCGAAGAGGACGTGGCCGCAGAGGAGGAAGAAGCCGAGGCTGGTCGAGCGCTGGTGGTGTTCGTCGACAAGCCTGCTCCGCTGCTGGAAGGCGCAGAACCGCAGTTTCCGCCGGTGGCCCGCATCGTCGATCCCCAGAATGAGGTAGAAGGCACCGCGCAGCTGCAATCCATCAATCAATTCAATCTCAGCATCCAGCAGCAGGAGAATGCGGGTGGCGCATGGAACAGCGCCTTGTTTGAAACCCTCAGCGGATTGGGCAACCTGCAGCAACAGCTGCAGAATCACTCTGAAGCACTAAGCACCTTCGATCGCGCCCTGCATATCTCCCGCATCAACAATGGCCTGCACACGGCTCAGCAATTGCCAATCGTCGGCGAAATTATTGAAAGCCACCTGGCCTTGGGAAACTGGGAACAGGCAGATCTCTACTACGATTACCTGTTCTACATACAACACAGGGCATTCGGGTCATCCGACCCAAGCATTATTCCCGTACTTACTGAACTGGGAAGATGGAATATGCGTGCGTTCAGTATCGGCTTTGGTGATTCTCTGGGTCTGCGGCTCAGCACCGCACAGCTGGCTTTCAATGCCGCGTTTCGTCTTCTTGATACCCACTACGGGCGCAGCGACGAACGCTTTACACCATTTCTCCACAACATAGCCAGTTCAGCGTTCCAGACAGCCATTCACCCGGGGCTGATAGATGAGATTGATCGACCGGACTATCTGATGGAGCAGGACGATTTTCGGCGCTTACTGGATGAAGAGGGCAGTTCAGTCCCGCAAGGCTTTGCGCCGGGAGAAAAGGCGTTGCAGGAAATAATTGCCTTTCATGAGCAGGTAGGCAGCAGTCCACGGCAGTTGGCGCAGGCCAAAGCAGACCTGGCCGATTGGTACCTGATCTTTGGTCGGCGCCGGGATGCGGAATCCGTCTACCTGGAGACCTGGAATTACCTTGCAGACCAGGAAAACGGTACCCGCTTGCAGGAAGAGCTGTTTGCGACCGCCATTCCCATCCCGACGTTCGACAGCACCCCCAGGGTCATCAACTACCGGGGCTCTGAGCGGCCGGACCGGGGACAGCTGCACGCCGACTATGGCGATTTCAGGTTTGAGGTGTCGCGCCTGGGTGAGGTGAGGCGGGTTCAGATTGAAAATGAAGAGTCTGCCGCGAATGCCGGTCAACTACAGCGAGTCGCGCGCGAATTGCGACGGAATTATTTTCGGCCGGTGTTGCAGGAAGGGGTGCCGGTTACCACTGAGAACAACCGGGCCAGAGTCCGGTTTTGGTACTAATTTCCAGCGGTTAGATGTAGCATCGAAAAGACAGTAATCTATTATTAAGCAAGGATTAAGGGGGTTTTGGGATACTGTAAGGCAGAACGTTAAGCAGATTTCTATCTATCGCCGTACACGCGCAAAATAGGCGGCTAACACTCGTCAACTTCGGCGAAAAATCGAAAAATGCACAGTTCATAGCTATACGTTGAAACATCAGGGGTGTTTCACGATGGCAGTTGTGTAAGCCAATTGTTAACCCGAATTTTCCGTGAGAATTGAATTCATGAAATTTTCCAGTCTGGCATTCCTGGCCGCTATCGGCCTGACCCTGGCGGCGTGTTCGTCCAGCCAGAGCTCCAGCTCGGCCAGCATGCCTATGCCCTCGTCTTCGTCCTCGTCTTCCAGTTCCAGCAGCACGCCGAGTATCCCCTCGCCGTCGTCGAGCCAGAGTCAAAGCCAGAGCCAGAGTCAGAGTCAAAGCCAGAGCAGTAGCTCCTCCCAGAGCCAGCAGCAATCGTCGGCCAGCTCCTCCAGCCGTTCCAGCAGCACGCCCAGCAGCAGCTCGCCGACATCGGCCAATCAATCGGCATCCAGCTCATCCACCACCAGTGGTCAGGATGGTCAGAGTGGATTGCCTACAGCATCCTTTCCGGCCAACAGCCAGGGCCAGAGCGGTCAGAACCAGACTGACAGCGCTGCCAATTCACAGGCCGACAGCCAAAATAGCGCCTCCAGTGCAGGCGCTGGCCAGCAGCAGAGCACCCAGGGCGGCGTGCAACGCTCAGGCCAGGCCGCTGGCACGCAATCCCGGTTCCCGGGGGAGCAGGAAAATAGCGCCGGTGGGAGAGATAGCTCCACGGGCGACCTAAATAGCGGTCAAAGTGGGTCCCGAAGCTCAACTAACGGCGGTTTGCAGCCATCAGGTGGGGATTACAGCTTGGATACGCTGCCAAGTGGTGTGTTAAGTGGGTCTGGTGATCAACAAGTAGCCGGTGCAACGGGCCCCGCTGGACAGAGCGGCGCCACCACGGCTGCCGAGCGCGCTGCCATCCTGGATGAGCGCCTGCGCCGGGGCTATGAAACGTTCGATGGCTTTATTCTGGGTGAGCGCGAGCGTGCCCAGGCTGAGTCCAATGCGGCCGGCAGCGTGTCCATCGCTGGGGATGCCGGCGGCGGCGCTGGCGGCGGTGCCCAGAATCAACCACAGACCATGGAAGAAGCCGCCGCTGCGGGTTCGTCCGGGGTATTGGCTGGGGGTCCTCCCGCCTCCTCAAGCCAGCAAAACGTGGAAACATTCCCTCCGCCGGAGGACATTCCCAGTGGGCGTGATGACGATGTGGTGGCGAGACAGTTGCGTGAAGCTGCCATGCGAGAACCGGACCCCGAGCTGCGAGAAGCGCTCTGGGATGAATACAGGAATTACACAGGTATTGGTGAAGAGCAATGAGGTTGCCAAACAAACAGCTATTCGGCGTGTTGTTGATTGCGCTTTTTCTTAATGCATGCGCCACTCACACGGTGAAGACTACGACGTATACACCGGTAATCCAGGATAGCCAGAACCTTCCTGAAGAACTGTTGCTGGATGTGGGGGTCAACATCTTCGACCCTGGCCTCGATGAGGTGTTGGACGAAGAAGAGGAAACCACTAACGGGCAGATACGCGTGGCGGAATCCCGCTATGCACCCTACCTGCTGGCCGAAACGCTGCAGCGTTCAGCCAACTGGGGCATCGTGCGGGTAATGCCCAACGATGCCAGCCCCATGGATGTGCTGATTAATGGCACTATTCTGCAGTCCAATGGCGAGGCCATGACGATTCGCGTGCAGGTGCAGGACTCGAAAGGACGCGAGTGGTATACACGTGAATACCATGAGGTTATCAGCCAGTTCAGTTATGACCCGCAGCAGCGGCAGCAAAACGATCCTTTCCAGGTAATCTACAACAAGATTGCCAACGACCTGCTGGCCTACCGCCAGTCTGAACTCAACAGTCGCGAAATTCTGGAGATACGCACAGTTTCCGAGATGTTGTTCGCGCAGCGTTTCGCCGAAGATGCGTTCTCGAACTACCTCACTCAGGATCGCAATGGCAACTATCAGCTCGCTGCCTTGCCGGCAGACAATGATCCGCTCATGAATCGCATTCGTAATATTCGTGAAAGAGATTTCATGTTTATCGATACTGTGCAGGATTATTACGCCACGTACGTAAGACAGATGCGCTTGCCCTACGATTCATGGCGCGAGCAGAGCTATGTTGAAACCATCGAGCTGCGTGAACTCCGTGATTCGGCCCGGCGTCGTTTCATTGCCGGTACCGCTGCCGTGATTGGCGGCCTCGCAGCGGCTACCCAGGGTGGCACCTACGGGGCGCAAGCCAGCGGCGTTGTCGGTGTTGGCGCCGGTGCCTACCTGATCAAGAGCGGTTTCGACAAGCAGGCGGAAGCCCAGATTCATATGGAAGCACTGGAAGAACTTGGGCAATCCCTTGAGACCGCCGTTGCTCCGCGAGTTATCAACCTGGATGACCGAACTATTACTTTGTCCGGTACGGTGGAAGAGCAGTACACCCAGTGGCGCGAAATTCTGGCAGACCTCTACGCAACCGAAGTCGGTCCACAGTAAGCTTTAGGTAAGCGCCGGATCCAAAATCCGGCACAGGGAACATGTCAGAACAAGAAGTCGAATCCACACAACCGGCTGCGCCTGGAGCCACTGATGACAGCGTCTACGCGGCCCAGGTAAAACCACCGGCGAGCAATAAGCCATCTGCCCTGATGTGGTTTGGCATGGGCGGCCTGGTGATCGTTGCCCTGCTGGTTATTTTCGTTCTACCCTCACTGGTAAGCGAGTATGAATTACCGCTGGAACGTCGCGTGGATGTCTCCAGCCTGCAATCACCGGCAAACCAGCCAGCGCCCGAATCCAACATCTCACCGTTTGAGGAAGCGCAGCGTTCGATCCAGCGCAAGGAAGCCCAGGATGTGCTGGCCGAGTTGCTGGAGATCCAGGGTGAGCTGGATGCACTCGAAGTTGAAGCGTGGGGACAAGAAGCCTTCTCCGCAGCGCTCGCAGTAGCAGCAACCGGGGATGACTATTACCGGTCGCAGGATTTCCAGCTGGCAAGCGAGTACTACAGCAGCGGACGGGATCAACTCGATGATCTGCGGGCGACTGTCCCCGATGTACATCAACGATTGCTCATCGAAGGACAAAACGCATTGGACGCAGCCAATGCCCAAGCTTCACAGGATCGCTACTCCCTCGCGCTGATTCTCGATCCGGAGAGTGAGGCGGCACAGATTGGCCTGGAGCGAGCGCAAGCCCTCGAGGAGGTTACGGCACTTTTCCAGCAGGCCGAGGAGCTACGGGAAGACGGTGAGCTCGAAGAGGCGCGACAGGTCTACCGTCGTATTGTCGAACTCGATGGCTACAACGAGCGAGCCCCGGCTTTGATAGCCGAGGTGGACGCACAGTTAATTGACAATGAGTTCAATCGCATCATGTCTGAAGGGTATGTCTCGCTGGAAGCGAATGATCCACAGGCCGCCATCGCCGCCTTTCAGCGAGCTGCGAATCTGGGAATTCGCCAGGATGAGGCTCAGGCCGCCATCGTACAGACTGAAACCCAGGTAGCCAATGCCGAGATCAATAGTCTGCGAGCGACGATTACGGACGCTGAAAGCAATGAACGTTGGCAAGAGGCTGCCGATGCCTACACTGCGGTACTGAATATCGACGCCAACCTGTTGTTTGCCATTCAGGGTCAGGACTATGCCAGCAAGCGGGCCCAGCTGGATCGATTGCTGGAACAGGCTATCAATAATCCAGAGCGCCTGTCCGAAGATGCTGTCTACCAACAGACGCTGGATGTTTACTTTACCGGCCGCGGCATCGAGGATGCTGGGCCTCGCCTGGTCGCGCAACTGGATCAACTGGAAGGATTGCTAGAAAATTCTCAGATTCCTGTCGCCGTACAATTGGTCTCCGATGCGATCACCGACGTCACTCTTTTGCGGGTCGGCAACCTCGGTACTTTCGAACAGACAACAGTGGAACTCAAGCCAGGGCGCTATGTTGCCGTTGGCAAGCGACCTGGGTTTCGGGATGTGAGGGAGGAATTCACAGTCGGATTTGGCCAAACTCCCGATGCAGTAGACGTGCGCTGCAGCGAGCGAGTAGTAAGCACCTCTGGACGATAGCAGTATGACCGATACCGACAAGCATACTGCAGAAAATGGGGTACTTGACCCTATTATTCCAATCGACTTCACTCCCAATGAGGTCAGGAAAAGCAATTTCAGTTACCAGTTTCGATGGTTTCATATCATTGTCGGTATATTTCTCATCTTGTCTTCAGTCGCTGGCTGGTTCGTGATGACTGCCAAGTCAGTCTCGGTAGAGGTGGACCCTATTACTGCAGCGATAGAAATCAGCGGTGGCTGGCATATCAAATTAGGGCAACGCTATCTGATCCGCGCCGGATCCTACCCCATTACCCTGCGTAATGAGGGCTATCACGATACCCAGACACAACTGATCGTCGGCTCCGAGCAGGCTCAGACCCACCCCTTTGTCATGCGAAAGCTGCCTGGCCTGGTCAGCATCGCGGCGAGTAATGTTGAAGGCGCACGGGTGCAGATCGATGGCGTCGACGTTGGCACCACGCCACTGAGTGATATTCCCGTGGAGCCGGGAGATCACCAGTTATCACTGAGCCTGGATCGTTATCTGGAACATAACGAGACGATAACAATCGAAGGCAGGGAAGTGCGGCAGGATTTCGAGGCACGGCTTGAGCCGGGCTGGGCGACCATATCATTCACCACATCTCCTCCCGGTGCCGAGTTGCTCGTGGATGGCGAACTGGTGGGAGTTACGCCAATCAATGCAGAGATACTGCAGGGCAACAGGGATGTCACCCTGAAGCTTGCTGGGCATAAGGCCTGGCAGGAAGATCTCGATATCTTCGCCGGGGAGGACTTTGCGGTGCCCCAGGTCGAGCTGGAGCCAGCCGATGGCCTGGTCTTTATCCGCAGCAACCCCAGTGCAGCCAGTGTCACCATCGGTGGTGAGTTTCAGGGACTCACTCCCCTGGAAGTGGCTCTGGCACCAAACCAGAATCATGAACTGACGTTCTTCAAAAATGGCTATCAGTCGCGCAAGAGCACGGTGCGAACGGAGCCCAATGCGGAGCGGGAAGTCAGCGTCAATCTCGATCCGGTAATGGCCAGTGTCACCATCGTCAGCGAGCCAGCGGATGCAGAGCTTTATGTCAATAATGAACCCCGTGGCCTGGCAAACCAGACGCTTGAGCTCATGGCTGTCAGCCAACAGATTGAGGTGCGCAGGGACGGCTATGTTCCCTATACCACGGAGTTTACTTCCCGACCCGGCCTGGACCAGGTAATCCGGGTCTCGCTGAAATCACTGGAACAGGCCCGGCTGGAAGAGATCGAGCCGGTCATTACCACGGTTGCCGGGCAAAATCTCAAACTGTTTTACCCGGGCACTTTTACCATGGGCGCATCGCGCCGCGAGGCCGGGCGTCGCCCCAATGAGAACCTGCGCGACATTAATCTGGAGCGCCCCTTCTATGTCAGCTACCTGGAAGTCACCAATGCCGAGTTCCGCTTGTTTAACCCCGAACACAGCTCGGGAACCATCCAGGGCGTTACCCTGAACAATGAGGCGCAGCCGGTAGTAAGGGTCACCTGGAACCAGGCGGCCTTGTACTGCAATTGGCTCAGCGAACAGGAAGGTTTACCGCTTTTCTATCAGGTCGAAGGTGAGGAAGTCGTCGGCTCTAATCCTGACGCGACCGGCTACCGCCTGCCTACAGAAGCGGAGTGGGCCTGGGTTGCCAGGACCGATGGTGGCGGCGATACCCTGAAGTATCCCTGGGGTCAAAACCTGATGCCGCCGGAAAACGCGGGCAATTTTGCCGATGAAACAGCCCAGGCCTATCTTGGCGAGATCCTGTTCGGTTATGACGATGGCTATTTTGCCACCGCACCGGTGGGTACGTTCTCACCCAACTATCATGAAATTTTTGACCTGGCCGGGAACGTCGCCGAATGGGTCCATGACTTCTATGGCTCAGCGGGAAGTATTGGCACCGAGACCGATCCCCTCGGCCCGGAGCAGGGTGAGTTTCACGTAATACGGGGTTCGTCCTGGGCCCACGGCAATGTCACGGAAATGCGCTTGTCCTTCCGCGACTTCGGTGTCGAGCCCCGGGATGATGTTGGGTTTCGCATTGCACGCTATCTGGAATAGGAGATCGGCCGCATGAAAAACAGGGTGCTTTTTCTGATCATTGCCATGCTCCTTTCATGGTACAGCCTGGCCCAGGATGATCAGGATCAAGCCGATGTCGCGGCAGAGCCGCAGCCGCCAGCGAATGATGTGCAGGATACTGCGGCCGCGCAGGCAGCGGCGACAGAAGACGCGCTGCAAGAAGATGAGGAAGAGTCACCGGGCAGATTTATTCCCAGCGAACAAATCTCCCAGGATCTGGGTGTTTCCTTTCCAGTCGATATCTAGGAAAACGCAAACAGGACCGCCGACCATTCACCAGGGAATAACGAACAGGACTGAGTAATGAAGCAAGGCTCGCTTTACGAGACATTTTTTCAGGTGGCAGCGTTGATCTTTGCCATCATCATGGTGCATGCCACTTACGTAACTGTGATTCGACCCAACGCGGACCTGATTCAGGAACAGCAGAATCTGTTGCAGCAGACTGACGAAAACTTTGTTCCTGAACGCTCGGTATTTATTATCCTGCGCGACTTCGAGCAGGAGACCTGCATCATACTGATGCTGTGGGCCGTGTTCATTATCGGCCTCAAGACCCAGCACACCATGCGGCAACGTAGCTTGCTGGAACGCACCCTGATTCAAGTGAACGAGGGGATGAGCATCTTGCCGGAGGATGCCCGCAACTACGCTCGTCCGGTGCAAGCGCTTCCTGAGCGAGAACAGGATTACCTGTTGGCCCGCGCGATACTGGCTGGCTTACACAGATTTCAAAGCACGCGTAACATCCAGGATGTTTCTTCCACGGTCAAGGATATCTGCGAGACAGAGGCGGATCGTATGGAAACGGAACTGACTATCGTCCGCTATATCGCCTGGGCCATCCCTTCCATTGGCTTTCTTGGCACTGTGCGTGGTATCGGCACCGCCCTGGGCCAGGCTTACCAGGCCGTCAGCGGCGACATCGTGGGTGTGACCGTGAGCCTGGGTGTGGCTTTTAATTCAACGTTTGTGGCCCTCGTTGTGAGCATCTTCCTGATGTTCCTGTTGCATCAACTGCAGCTATTGCAGGACAGGTTGGTACTGGATTGCCAAAACTATTGTGATGAGCGAATGATCAGGCATTTGCAGGTGCCGGAATCCACTAGGGATTAGGGAGGCTGGTCGGTTCCCACTATCTGAACTTTTCGAAAAACCAGGGTTGCCAAGAGTAACGAGTAGAGACAGCGATGAGCTTGAAAGTAGTCGAGCTGAATGACAGAGCGATAACCGTCTATGATGATGGCGGCATCCTGCTGCAGAGTCCCGGCTTTGCCCTGGTGGAAGGCGATACCGTGCACGTGGGCGAATCCGCGCAGCAGCAGGCCCGACTCTTTCCCAATCAGAGCTACAACAAGTACTGGCAAGAGCTCAATCTCGAACCCATTTCCCACGGCAATAACTTTCGCCACTACGCCGACATCGCCTATGCCCATCTTCTCGACCTGGCGGAGTCGGCCGGTCTCGATGGTGACGTCATCCTGGCGGTGCCAGGGAACTTCACTCGCCAGCAATTAGCCATCGTGCTTGGGCTTTGCCAGCAATGCCCGTTCCAGGTGGTGGGTGTTGTCGATAGTGCAGTGGCAGCGGTGAGTCTGCTGGAACCACCGCGAACCACGATCTATGCAGATATCCAGCTACACCAGGTTGTGCTGACCCGGGTGAGTCTGAATGGTGATTCGTTGGAAGCAGGTTCCACGATCCAGATCCCGGGAGTCGGCAGCCAGAGTTTCATGGAGCTGATGATGCGCATGGCCACGGATATGTTTATCCAGCAATGCCGGTTCAATCCACAGCATAACGCGACCTCCGAGCAACAGCTCTATAACGCACTACCGGACTGGCTCACCGAGGTAAATGACGGCAACCTGATTCTGGAACTGAAAGCCGGTGACACACTGCACACGGCGAAGATGCCACGGGATAGCCTCATCGCCAGCCTGGCCGGGCACTTCCAGAAAATCAATGAGCAGATCATGGCGCTTGCCGGTGGCCATGGTGCCAGGCTGATGATCACCAATGCCCTGGCGTCGCTGCCGGGCTTTCAATCCAGCGTTGGATTGCCCTGCGAGGTAGGTAAACGCGAAGCCATTCACGGTGGCTGTCTGCAGCACCGGCGGGCGATCGAATCGGATACCGGGGCCATGCAGTTGGTAAAGAGCCTGCCTGCACCTGAATCGAGTACCGAAGGCGCCGCCTCAGCGAGCGCCGCTGAAACACCCACTCACATACTGTTCCGGCACCGCGCCGTGCCCCTGGGCGGCCTCGAGCTTGTCAATCTTGCCGCCATGAATGGCAGTCCGGCTAGCCCGTCTGCCCTGCAGCTCACCATAGAGGGATTGCCTGCGCGCCTGGGGAATTTGAAGCTCTCCAGCGCCGGGGCCCTGTTCGATAGCGGTGACCAGGAGTACACCCTGAATCGCGAGCCGGCGCGTGGAGAGAAAGCCCTGCGACTCGGCGACCAGATACGCTTCAAGGGATCCGATGAGGCGCTTGTCCTTATTCGGGTTGACGGTGTGTAGCCGCCATGTCCAGTAAAACCAAAGCGCTGCGAAGGCGGCTTAATCCGATCAGCCTGGCGTTCCTCGACGTCATGTTTTGTGGCTTTGGTGCAGTAATTCTTATCTTCCTCATTCTCGATCACACCAGCACGCTATCTGAAGTTGAGGCCAGCCCCGACCTGATGGCAGAAATCAACTTGCTGGAGGAAGAAGTCAGGGAAGGGGAACTGGGCCTGGTCCGTATTCGCAATACCTTGTCGGACGTCGATTTCGAGGTGGTGGAAGCCCAGGGCCTAGCCCGGCAGATCCAGGAACAGATCGATACCTTCCTGCAGGAACTGGCCGCACTGGAAAACAACAGCACGGCGACGGTGGAAGATATCGAGCAGCTGCGCGCCGACATCCAGAAGTTGGAAGAGGAATTATTGCGCCTGCAGGCCTCGGCCATGGAGCAGGAGGGCAACAATGTGCGCCAATTCATCGGTGACGGCCAGCGCCAGTACCTGTCCGGTATGTACCTCGGTGGCCAACGCATCCTCATACTGCTGGACAGCTCCGCCAGCATGCTCGACAGCACCCTGGTAAACATCATCCGTACCCGCAATATGTCGGTGGCCAACAAGCGGAATGCAGAAAAATGGCAACGTGCTGTCAAAACCGTAGACTGGATTTCCACCCAGTTGCCTATCACCAGCCGCTATCAGATCTGGAATTTCAGCGACGAGGTGGGCAGTGTACTGCCGGGCATGGATGAGATCTGGCTGGAAGTCGCAGACCGCGACCTGCTCAACGATGCCATCGAAAACGTGGAGGAGCTCATTCCGGCGAATGGCACCAACCTGGAACAGGTGTTTGCGGCAGTGCGCAACCTGAACCCCATGCCCGACAATATTTTCCTCATCACCGATGGTCTTCCCACACTGAACGGGCGTAATAGCAGGGACAGCCTGGTCACGCCACGGCAGCGTATGGAGTTGTTTGAAGACGCTGTGGAAGAGCTTCCAGAGGGAATTCCGGTGAATATAATATTGATGCCACTGGAGGGAGACCCCAGCGCCGCGGCGGCCTATTGGCAGTTGGCGCAATATACCCGGGGTTCGTTCCTGACCCCTTCCAGGGATTGGCCCTGAAGCGCTGGACGCGTGCTGGCCGCACTAGACTGCAGTGAAAACCGGTCTGGTTCTGGAGTAAAGCGTAGAAGACGATATTAAACGAAGCATGAGCAGACGACATAACAGAGAAACAGATTCCTTCACCGTGTCCTTTCTGGACGTGGCGAGCTGTGGCTTTGGCGCCATGATTATCCTGCTCATGATCACCAAGTCCCAGGCACCCATCACCATCGAGTTCGCTGAGGTGACCCCGGAGGCCTCGATCATGGAACTGCAAGAGCAATTGTTTGCGATTCGCGGTGAAACCACGATTCTGAACCGCGAGCTCAATGCCAAGCATGAACAGCTGTCGGCGCTCACAGAGCGCATTGCCCGGCTACGCCGCGACCTGAACGACGTGGAAGGGCGTTACAACGCCAGCAACCAGCTCTCTGATGAGACAACGGACGAAATAGGCCGCCTGGCCATTGCCCGGCAAACCCTGACGGCGGAAATGGAGAGGCTTCTGGCCAATGTGCAGGCCCCCGAGAATAACGCCATCGGGGGTGTGCCAGTAGACAGCGAATTCATCATCTTCATCATCGATACCTCGGGTAGCATGTATAACACCCCGGGCAACTGGAACAAGATGCTGGAGGTGATCGATAACACCCTGGACGTGTATCCGGAGGTGAAGGGCATTCAGGTGATGAACGACATGGGGGACTACATGTTCAACAGCTACCGGGGGGAGTGGATCCCGGATACCCCGGGCATGCGCAACACGATCCTGCAGACTCTCCGCACCTGGCAGCCCTACAGTAATAGTAGCCCTGTAGAAGGAGTGACACGGGCCATCAACAGCTTCTATTCCCAGGACAGCAAGATCAGTATCTACGTACTGGGGGATGATTTTCAGCCCGGCGGCTCAATTCAGAACGTGCTGCAGACAATCGACAGGATCAACGTGGAAGACGCCAATGGTGACCGCCTGGTGCGCATCCACGGCATCGGCTTTCCGACCATTTTCGCCCAACCTCGTCGATTCCAGCAGAGCGTTTATCGCTATACCACCCTGATGCGGGAGATGACCTCCAGAAATGGTGGTACATTTGTGGGTCTGAATGATTTTCAGTAGCCTGAATCAGGAAAATGGGTGTATTAATAGGCTAACAAGATTGGAGTGGAAAACACGCAATATGGAGACCAGGACAAACACTGTTCGTTCTCGGGGCAAACTCGTAGTCATGCTGATTGCGGCTACTCTGCTAGCGTCCTGCGGGGTTAGCAATGTAACCATCGAGGGAAGCTTCCCGACGCCGAATATCAGCAAGCTGCCACTTTCTGTAGCCGTCTATTATGACGAAGCGCTACGCGATTTTTCCTACCTGGAATATTCTGAAACCGGGCAGGAAGAGTTCAATATCGCCAGTGGTCAGTCCCATATCCAGCTCTTCAATGCCATCCTGCCGGCCATGTTCGACAACGTCATCGTTGTCAACTCCATGGAAGAAGCCGCCAGCAGCGGGGCTGACGCCGTCTTCATGCCCCTCATCGAAGAGTTCCAGCTGGCCCTGCCAGCCAAGACCAAGCTGGACGTCTACGAAGTATGGGTTAAATACAATATGCGGCTGGTGACACCAACTGGAGACTATATCGCCGACTGGGTGCTGACCTCCTATGGCAAGACACCAACCGAAACCTTCAGATCCGTGGAAGCAGGTATCAACGAGGCCGCCGTCGTTGCGCTTCGCGACCTCGCTTCAAGTTTTTCCCTGACCTTTTCGCAGGTACCAGAAGTCAATGACTGGTTAGCCAGCTTGTAAGGACTGGGGAGGTGCTGAGTATGGCAACGATTTCGGGTATCAGAACAAGCAGGTATGGTCTCCTTCTGTGTGCTTTGCTTTTCGCCGCTTGCACCAGTACCACGGTAGATGAATTCCGCCAGGGTGAAACCGGCATCGAAAACCATGAATCCGTTGTCATTCTCGGTCGTCGCCAGGCCAGTGACTATGAGACCCGTTCCGAGTTTGTGGAATGCGTGGGCGATCGTATGGCGCGGGGCGAGAACGCGATAAACGTCATACCGGAGCAAGAATTCATCGATGCGATGTTCCCCTGGTTTGAGCCGCGTACCGCACCGCTGCGCACGCGCGATCTTGAACAATTGATGGCGGAAGATGCCGTGGCCCGTACCATGGGCGAGTTCGGCATCCGCTATATTGTGTGGCTCGATGGCTATACCGAGACCACGGACCGACAAGGGTCTATTTCCTGCACCATCGGCCCGGGCGGAGGCGGTTGCTTCGGCTTCGGCACCTGGGAGGATGATGCCAATTTCGATGCGCGTGTCTGGGACGTCGGTTCGTTGACCAATGTGGGAACGATCAATACTGATGCAACAGGCCAGTCCTATCTGCCTGCACTGGTTGTGCCTATTCCGCTCATTGCAAGAGTGGAAGCGAATGCCTGCAATCGCCTGGCTGCACAACTCAAAGATTTTGTAAACGGTAGCTGATGCAGCTCAACGTTTAAAGAAGACAGGTGGCACTCTAATGAATTCGAGTATTTTCAAATCGCCTGCCAGCCACAGGGGACTGACACACCGTACAGCAGGCCTCGGAATCCTTTCACGCCTGATGCTGGCAGCGCTGCTGCTTGCCACCGTCGTTTCCTGCGCAGTCAATCCGGCAACGGGTGGTGCCAACCTCGTCCTCATGGGCGAAGGCCGGGAGAAGGAAATCGGTGTGGAGGAACACGAGAAAGTTCTTGCCAGCCAACCCATCTACCAGGACCCCGATCTGCAAGCCTATGTGGAATACGTGGGTAATAAAATTGTATCGGTAAGCCACCGACCGGAACTTGGCTACACCTTTACCATCATCGACAGCCCCGATATCAACGCCATGGCTTTGCCCGGTGGCTATGTGTATGTGAATCGCGGTTTGTTGACGTTCATGAACAGCGAGGCCCAACTGGCGGCGGTTATTGCGCATGAGATCGGGCATATCACTGCCCGCCATGCAGTTCAGTTACAGGCGAGAGGCGCACTCGCCAATGCGGCGGCAACGGTGGGAGGCTTCGTAACCGCAGTGGCCACGGGCAGCGGCTATGCGGGCTCACAGATAAGCCAGGTAGCCTCTATCTGGGCACAGACCGGACTCAGCGGTTTCGGACGGGAAATGGAGCTGGAAGCGGACAGCCTGGGTGCGGAATACCTGCTGCGGGCGGGCTATGATCCGGCCGCCGTCATCGATGTCGTCACCGTGCTCAAGAACCAGGAAGACTTTAACCGCCTCGTCACCGGCAGTGGTGGTGGCTACCATGGCCTGTTTGCCACCCACCCCAGGAACGATACACGCCTGCAGGAAGCCATAGCAGCCGTAGGTAAACTTGAAGAAGGCGAAATAACCGAGAACGACAACACCGCGTTCCGGGAAGCAATCGATGGCCTGATAGTGGGCACCAGCGCCGCCTCGCAGCAACAGGATGTACGCAACCGCTATTACCAGACAGCGTTGGGCTACACGGCCGTGTTCCCGGATGAATGGGATGTCAACGAAACGCTCACCACCGTAACGGCCAGTTCTGCAGGCACAGGTAATCTCCGTATCGAGGCCCAGCGACTACAGGACAATATAGAGCCACGTGTCTTTATTAGGGACAATCTGGGAATCTCCAATCTTCAGCAGTCTGAGGCCTTGAACCAGTACCGACTGCTGGGTCACACGGGAACCCACGTCAATGCCAACGGCAATACCGAAAGGGTGGCGGTTATCTACTTCGGCCCCAGGGCATTCATTTTTCGCGGTGAAATTGCCAATGCCAGTAATGTGGATGAAATTGATGACGACTTGCTGGACTCCATTCGGACTTTTCGGGCCATTCAGCGAGGCGAAACCCTGTTGGGTGCAGAAATGAAGATACGCTATGTGCAGGCCAGCGAATTCTTCGACTTTGCGGTGGTTGCCCGTTCCTCGCGTATCGCGAGTTATCCGGAAGAGACACTACGCCTCCTCAATGGCTACTACCCTTCAGGGAACCCACAAGCAGGCGAGTGGATAAAACTCGTCGAGTAGTCGCCGCTATCGGCTTCTGAACACCTGACACGCGTCACAGATTGCGGGCACTCTGTTTGTTTTTGCCACCCGCGGGGTTACACTTGGGGCATTCACCAATGCGCCCATGCAGGTAATTTGCGCATCAACAGGGGACGCGCCCCGTCAGAGACCGGTGTTCGATGTCAGCCATAGAAGAATCAAAATCTGTCAGCCAGGCAACGGCGCCGCCACGAGGTCCCCTCGATCTGAAAAACTTCCTCGACGGTTTACTGGCAAGCCATCGAATCACCCAGGCTGACTACGACAACGCCGTTGCCAGTCGTCACGCGGCAGATCACCGTGGCAAGCATATTCTCCAGTATCTCGCGGATCTGGAAATCGCCGACCAGGGCAGGGCCGATCGCAAACTGGATATCGAAACCCTCACCCAGGAGCTCAGCCGCCAGAGTGGCCAGGACTACTTTCGCATCGACCCGCTGAAGATCGATGCAGCCCAGGTGACCAAGGTGATGGACTACAAGTTCTCCCAGCGTCACCAGATTCTGGCGGTAGCAGAAACCGCCGACGAAGTCGTGGTCACCAGTGCCGAACCCTATATCGACGTCTGGGAGTCCGTGCTAGAGCACACCTCAGGCAAGCGGCTGAAGCGGGTTGTATCCAATCCGTCTGACATAAAGCGGCTCGCCTCAGAATTCTACAGCGTGTCCCGCTCCATACAGGGTGCCACTCGGGGTTCCTCACAGCTCAAGGGCATTGGCAATCTCGAGCAGATGCTGGAGCTTGGCAAGCTCAAAGACCCCGAAGCCAATGACCAGCATATCGTCAATGTTGTTGACTGGCTGTTACAGTATGCGTTTGAGCAGCGGGCGAGTGATATCCACATCGAACCACGCCGGGAAAAAGGCAATATTCGATTCCGCATCGATGGTGTGCTCTACACCGTCTATGCCTTGCCCATGCAGGCCCTGAGCGCAGTCACCAGTCGATTGAAGATTCTCGGCAGGATGAATGTCGCCGAGAAACGGAAACCCCAGGATGGCCGCATCAAGACCAAGAGCCCGAATGGCAACGAGGTAGAGTTGCGTCTCTCAACCCTGCCCACAGCCTTTGGCGAAAAGCTGGTGATGCGTATCTTCGATCCGGAAGTATTATTGAAGCCTTTCGAGGAGCTGGGCCTCATCAATGAGGATCTGCAGCGTTGGAACAAGATTACCGCCAACAATCATGGCATCGTGATCATCACGGGCCCGACGGGTAGCGGGAAGACCACAACCTTGTATTCCACCCTGAAGTCACTGGCCACGGAAGAAGTGAATGTCTGCACCATCGAAGACCCTATCGAGATGGTTGAGGACAGTTTCAACCAGATGCAGGTGCAGGAGAACATCGATCTGGGCTTCGCCGATGGGGTAAAGGCACTGCTCAGACAGGATCCCGACATCATTATGATCGGCGAGGTACGGGACTTGCCCACAGCGGAAATGGCGATACAGGCCGCGCTCACCGGACACCTGGTATTTACGACCCTTCACACCAACGACGCGCCATCCGCTATCACGCGCTTGCTGGAACTCGGGGTGCCACCCTATCTGCTGAAGGCGACGGTGGTGGGCATCATGGCCCAGCGCCTGGTACGTGTGCTTTGTCCCCATTGCAAACAAGCTACCGAGATTTCGGAAGAGGCCTGGCAAACCCTCACCAGTCCCTGGAAGGTCAAGCTCCCGAGGAAGGCAGCGATTGCTGAGGGTTGCCTCGAATGCAGGGAGACCGGCTTCCTTGGCCGCGAGGGCATCTACGAAGTGATGCCCTTTACCGAATCCCTGTATCGATTCGCGGATGACAAGTCCGATCTACCCGCCCTGCGCAAGCAAGCCTACAAGGAAGGTATGCTGAGCCTGCGACTCAGTGGCGCACAGAAAGTGGCGGCGGGGCTCACCACGGTAAATGAAGTCCTGCGTGTCACACCGGATATGCAGACCTGATTGCTGCAAACACGCTCTATCCACCCGGTTTCTAGTATCATGCCTGTAGCCAATCCAGGCGGCGCACGGCTGTGAGCCGGGAAGCAGAGGCATGGTCAATGCGGTAAGCGATCAGGGGAGTAACATGGGGCAGGCAGCCCGAGAGAACATACTGGTAATCGGACCGTCCTGGGTTGGCGACATGGTCATGGCGCAATCCCTGTTCATGTGCCTGAAACAACAGGATCCAGCTTGCCACATCACGGTGATGGCGCCAGACTGGACCTTGCCGCTTTTGCATCGCATGCCAGAAGTGGACGCCAGCATGCCGTCGGAATTGGGGCATGGCGAATTGAAGCTGGGTCGCCGGCGGGCAATCGGGCGAAGCCTGCGGGGCAAATTCGACTGGGCCATCGTGTTACCCAATTCACTGAAATCAGCCCTCATCCCCTTTCATGCCGGAATTCCCCGACGCACGGCGTGGCGCGGAGAGTGGCGTCAACTCCTGCTCACTGATTGCCGGGTCCTGGACAAGGCGGCGTTTCCCCTGATGGTGCAGCGCTTCGCCGCCCTCGCCTATCCGCAAAGTGACACGCCACCGGCCAGCATTCCCTATCCCAGGTTACAGGCCCGAGAAGACAGCCAGGAAGAACTCAAAGCGCGCTTCCACCTGGACACCGACAAGCCCGTTTTGGCGATCTGCGCCGGTGCGGAATTTGGTATCGCGAAACAATGGCCTGCACACCATTATGCAGAGCTGGTGAATGCGCTGGTAGAGTGCGGCTGGCAAGCCTGGTTCTTCGGCTCGGCTAACGACCAGCTGATTACAGAATCCATTCTGGCGGACGTCGAACCGTCGCACCTGAACCACTGCTACAACCTCACCGGTACCACCAGCCTTGCAGAAGCCATAGACCTGTTGTCATATGCCGATGCTGTGGTATCCAATGATTCTGGTTTGATGCATGTGGCGGCGGCCCTGGGCAAACCGGTGACTGGAATCTACGGTTCGACCTCGCCTGACTTTACACCGCCCTTGAGCGAAAGGGTAAAATTGCTCTATACCGATATTGAATGCAGGCCCTGTTTCAAGCGCGAATGCCCCTATGGCCATATGCGTTGCCTGACCGAACTGGGTCCGGAGCTTGCAATTGCGGCAGTAGAAGAACTGACATCGAGTTGATGTCATGGACTCTGGCGCTATCCATAAAATGAAAGACAATACACAGAAAGGATTCGGGTCTTGCGCGTCTTAATAGTCAAAGTCTCTTCCCTTGGCGACATCATCCATACGCTGCCGGCCGTTACCGATTCCCATAGAGCACACAAGGACCTGGTGTTCGACTGGGTTGTCGAAGAGAATTTTGCTGAGGTTCCTGCCTGGCATCCCGCGGTCGACAAGGTCATCCCGGTCGCTATTCGCCGCTGGCGTCGCAACCTGGTGAAGACCTATATGAATCAGGAGTTCCGCACGTTCAAGAACGCCCTGCAGAGCGAACACTACGACCTGGTAATTGATGCCCAGGGGCTGATCAAGAGCGGAATCATAAGCAGGCTTTCCAGAGGCCTGACCATCGGGCTCAGCAATCGTACGATCAGGGAACCGCTGGCCACGCTCTTCTACAACAAGATGTACTCCGTACCCTGGACCGAGCATGCAGTAGATCGGGTGCGGCAACTGTTTTCTCGCGCCTTGCAGCATCGTTATGATCGGGACACTGTCGACTACGGCATAGACATCACTCAATTCGATGGCAGTCCAGATTCGCACAACGACAAGCAGGTTATTTTCCTGCACGGCACAACCTGGGCTACCAAGCACTGGCCGGAGCATTACTGGAGACACCTGGCACATATCGCCACCGAAGCCGGTTTCAGGGTCCGGGTCCCCTGGGGTGATAATGAAGAGCGCAAGCGTGCCGAATTTATCGCCAGGGGCAATGACGGCGTAGTCGTTCTGGACAAATTGAGCCTGGGTGGCATCGCTCGCGAGATCAGCCAGAGCCAAGGCGTGATCGCCGTCGACACGGGCCTCGGGCATCTCGCGGCCGCGCTCGCCAAACCCACGGTTTCTCTGTACGGGCCCACCAATCCGGGTCTCTCGGGAACCTATGGTTTGAGCCAGCTGCACCTGAGATCCAACCTTAATTGCGCACCCTGTGTGAAGAAAACCTGCGCCTACAACGGTCCGGGAGTCACCGATGAATTCGAAGACCAGCCATTCCCGGTCACCCCAACCTGTTTCGCTACCCATAAACCCGAGGCCGTGTGGATGCAGTTTGAAGAATTGCTGAGCCAAGAGCCCACCCTGGTAGAAATCAAACCATGAAGCTTTGCTTTCTTATCTACAATTACTTTCCCTACGGTGGTCAGCAGCGGGATTTCATGCAGATCGCCAGCGAGTGCGCCAGGCAGGGACACGAAATTCTGGTGTACACGCTGCGCTGGCAGGGGGAGCCAGCCCCCGGATTCGACATCAGAATTGTTCCGGTCAAGTCCAACAATCGCCTGAAGTTGTACCGCCTGTACACGGACTGGGTAAAGCAGGCGATCGACCATGAATCGCCGCACCTGGTAATTGGTTTCAACAAGATGCCGCATCTCGATGTGTATTTCGCCGCCGATTCCTGCTTCAGGGAAAAAGCCGAAACCCAACGCGGTGCCTATTACAAGTTTACGCCGCGCTATCGTCATTTTCTTGCCTATGAAGAGGCCGTATTTGGGGAAGCCTCCGGCACCAGAGCGCTGGTTCTCTCCGAGAATCAGCGCAGGGCCTATGAGCAGTATTACCCCTACAGCAAGGAGAGACTGATCGAAGTTCCCCCCGGCATTACCGAAGACCGGCGGGTAGACAGTATTGACCAGGCTGCCCGCGCCTCGCTCAGGGAAGAACTGGGCGTAGGAGAATCTGAACTACTGTTGCTGCAGGTTGGATCCGGCTTCAAGATCAAGGGCGTAGACCGGGCGCTCATGGCCCTGGCATCCCTGCCACCTCAGTGGCGACAGAAGACTCGCTACGTTCTGGTCGGTCAGGGTAAACCGAATCGGTTTCTGCGGCTGGCCAGGAAACTGCGTGTGGCGGATCGGGTGCAGGTCTTGCCGGGCAGGGATGACATTCCCCGCTTTTTTGCAGGCGCCGACCTGCTGCTGCACCCCGCCTACCAGGAGAGTGCAGGCTATGTCCTGCTGGAGGCGACGATTGCCGGGTTGCCGGTGCTGACAACCTCGAGTTGTGGCTATGCCAGCCACATCAGGGACGCCAATTCCGGCCAGGTGTGTGCAGAGCCATTCAGGCAGGAGGAGCTGAATGAGAAGCTGCTCTGGATGTTGCAACAGTTGTACGAATCGAGCTGGTCCGAAAATGGCCTGGCCTACGGGAAGAACCCGGTGCTCTATTCCCTGCCCAGGGAGGCGTGCAAACTGTTTGAACAGTGGGCGCATGAATAAGCCGGTGTACTATTTAAGCAAAGAATTTGTGCGCCATAGGCAGGGAGAGAATCCCCATCAATTCCTGCAGTCCGCATCAGCTACAATGTTTCGCAGACCCTCGGTACGAAAGACGCTACCAGTGATGATCGGTGGCGAATCCTGTTTCGCCAGGTTGCATTCAGGAGTAGGCTGGGGAGAGATTCTCAAGAATCCAATACAATTACGCATGCCAGTCCTGGGGGCGGATACGGAATCGAAGGTTTCGAAGGTTTCGAAGGGCTCGATCAGTCTCCAGGACGTTAGTACCAACTGGAAGGAACGGCCAGCGCAGTTCAGCGTTAAAATGCAGCCGATCGACCAGCTGGTAAAGACAGGCAGGACTCTGCATGACAATGGCTTCGTTCATCGACACTATTTCTATTTTATGAAGACTTACAGTGCCAGCAACCCACGTGGTTATCTGCGCGAAGACGGGCTTTGCCGGCAGCGCGTTGTCTGCCGTGTGACGCAGATGGCCGAGCGCGATGCCGTCAAACGGGCGCAGAGAGCCCCAGAGCATGCCGCATGATGGAGCTCAATTGTCAGCAGCTAATCGCCATGGGTAAGGATGTGCCCACGCCCTTTTGTCTGCAGGTGAGTACCAATCGCGGTGCGGAGTCGGTACGGGTCAAAAAGATACTGCGTAATACCCCCGGTGAAAGAATTACCGCCATCGCCACCTGGAAAGAATCGGAGGTCATCCTCAAGCTGTTTCTGCAGGGAGCGCGCAACAAGCGTTTTCTGTTCAATGAGCTTCGCGCCGCAGACCTGCTCCGACAACGGCAGATTCCCACCCCGGACATCCTTCATCACAGCAATACGACGGATGGGCGGGGTACTATGCTGTTCATAGATCTGTTGAAGGAGGCACTCAACCTCGAGCAGTTGTTCCAGCGCGCCCAGACTGACGCCGAGCAGGAGTCGGTATTGAAAGCCGCAATGCAGGCCCTGGCCAGGTGTCACCAGGCTGGGATCTGGCAGGATGGATTCGACATGGGGCAGCTGTTGAAGGCGCGCGAACGCATCTATGTATTGAGCAGCAGCAAGCTGCAAACACAGAACGAACCCTTGCCGATCGCACAGCGCACAAGATTGATCGCCGAGTTTCTCGCGCAGCTCCCGGTGGTTTGCGATGAAAAATTGCCCCAGCTGTGTGAGTACTACCAGGGAACCTCGTTCGCCCAAGACCTGCTGGACCCGGAACAACTCAGGCAGGAGGTGAGGGACAAGCGCCGCCGCCGCGTCGAATTGCTGGCGAAAGGGTCGTTTCGCAAGCAGGAAAAGGTTTTCCAGATTGAACAGAGCAACTACCTGCTGGTCTACCAGGCGGACTTTCCGCGCAAGATACTGGAGCGGTTTCAGGCAAATCCGGATGCCTTACTGGCGCAGGGCAAGATGCTGAAGAGTGGCGAATCCTCCACTGTCGTGGAGCTTGAACTCTTGGGTAAGCGGTTTGTACTGAAACGCTTCAGCAAGAAAGGTTTCGGCCATGGCCTGGCGCGCAGCTTCAGTCCCAGTCGCGCCAATAACTGTTGGCGCATGGCTCGGGTGTTTCGGGCGCTGGGAGTAGCTACACCGGAACCGATCCTGTTCATGGAGAAGCGCCTGCTTTGGAGCCTGCGCGGTGATTCCTATCTCCTCACCGAGAAGATCGACGCGGAACATCTGTTAAAGCAATTGGAGGCCAATCCGCTGCTTCGCCAGAACCCCGACTCGCTGGTGCGTGGATTCCAGAATCTGTTCAGCATCATGCAGCAGTATCAGCTCAGTCATGGTGATCTGAAAGCAACAAATTTCCTGCTCAAGAATGACAAGTTGATAGCGATCGATCTGAATGCCGCAAGATACCATGCCAATATCAGTAGCGCCGCCAGGTCATTGCAGAATGACTGGACCGATTTCATGGAGAACTGGCGAAACTCCAGCTTGGCAAACAAGTTTCGCGTGATACAGGATGCACTGGGTTTCAGTGGATCGAAGCAAAAGGATGAGAAGGCAGAGCCATGAATGTAACTCTGGGCCTGGCAGGGGCAATCGGTCATGATCCGGCGGCGGCAATAATCGTCGACGGCAAGCTCGTTGCTGCCATTGAAGAAGAACGCCTGATTCGTCGCAGGCATGCCAAGAACGAGCTACCCTATTTATCGGCGCGTCGTTGCCTGCAAATTGCCGGGCTGAAGGGAGATGACGTCAGTCATATTGCCATTCCCTTTGCGCCGGTTTCACTGTTCAGCCGGGCACGCTGGCACTATGCCCGTCGGCACTGGTATGCACCGGATCGCGCCCTCGACAGTCTCTTCAATGGCAATCGCCGCTACCGGCGCTACCTCAAGGACCTGCGTCTGCTGTTGGACAAGCTCCATATCGATTTCAATCGAATAACATTGGTCCCGGTAGAGCATCAACTGGCACACGTCAGCAGCGGTTACTTGTTGAACGAAAGCCTGTTCGAGAAAGACGAGTCTGTTGCCATTTTCTGCAACGACTCCAAAGGTGAATACGCCAATGTCTACTTCGGCCGTGGAGTGAACGGAGAGATCAAGAAGATCAAGCGCTTCTATAATCCCGATTCGCTCAGTGGCATGTATGCAGCCCTCACCGATTACCTGGGTTTCGAAATCCTGGACGGCGAATACAAGGTCATGGGAATCGCCGCCTACGGTGATCCGGACAAATATGACCTGTCCTATCTTGCCAAATTCGATGGCAGGAAATTCAAGGTGGATACACGCCTGATTACCACAATTGGTCTGCGGCGTTACAAAGCCAAGTCGCGGGGGCATTACTTCAGCGGCAAGCTGGTTGAGAAACTCGGACCGAGGCGGGCGGGCAATCTGCTGGAGGATCCATATGTCCACTATGCTGCCGCCATACAAAAACTCTATGAAGACCTGGCCGTGGAGATGGTCGAACACTATCTAGGCGATCTATTGAAAGATACCGGTCGACTTGTTGTGGCTGGAACCGGTGCGCTGAATATTCGGCTTAATCAGAGGCTCAATTCGCACCCGCTGGTGAAGGAACTCATAGTACACCCGGCCTGTGGTGATTCGGGTACAGCCATCGGCGCCGCCGCCTATGCGGTACGCCAGCAGGGAATTCGTATCACAGCACCGGGCAATATGTACCTGGGGCCGAAGTACAGCAGCAACGCCTGTATCAATGCCTGTTCCAACCATCGGGACAAGCCACAATGGGAATTGCTTGAAGACCCGCACGAGAAAGCAGCCGAACTCCTGGCTAACGGCCAGTTGCTTGCCTGGTTTCGCGGGCGCATGGAGTTCGGTGCCCGGGCGCTGGGTAATCGCAGCATCCTCGCCAATCCTGGCCAGTTGGGTATTATCGA